>MDTB01024876.1_pt1 | contig 243275 bp, 280 predicted proteins | sample 811161 | NCBI WGS metagenome assembly MDTB01 (sample SAMN05326650, study PRJNA326480) | marine metagenome | isolation source: seawater | place: Mediterranean Sea | collected 2009
AATGTTGAGCTTGACCCTTCTGTACCTTTCAAGCTCAGTGATATTACTTTAAACTTCTCTATCAATGGTAGGATTGCGTAATGACTATTCTTGCAACTAGTGATATATTAAATTTCTCTTTGCAAAATAGATTTGGTCAGGACTTAGGTCACTCAATGATACTAGATATTTATGCTGGTACTCTTCCTACTAAATCTGAATTAGAACTTTCAAACATTTACCTACCAGATGGAACTGGATGGATTGACCCTTCTAAGTGGGATGCCTTCACTTCTAATAGAAGTATGGATATAATTCGCCGTTTTGTCTTAAACGATTTTTCTAAAAATATCTCTATCGAAGATAACGTGGTATCTTTTAAGTTTAATCAACGAGACCGAGCTGATTACACCAAAGACGCACACGCACAAAATCAGTTTAATTCTGGTACTGCTAGTTGGTTTGCTATACGGTCAATGTCGGCTTCTCTTGATAATCAGCACTATGCATTCACAGGTGCAGTAAGTCTTATGGGTGAAGGCGGAGATATGCAGCTAGTTAAATTAAATCTTACAGACCAAGACTTAATTTTCCCATCCAGTCTAAGTATTGACGTAGGTGATTTATTGGTGATGTAAATGAGTAAGCTACTTTCCGTAGACACTATTTATAGTGCGTTTGGAGACCCAGGCAGGATATACCCGTATCCTGCCAAAATAGACATAAAAGTAACTACTGAAAAAGGTACATTCGATAACATATTGGTAAAAGAGTCTGATGTATCTCAAATATTTAAACCTAAAACTATATCAGGTTCTATACCTAGTGACTTAACAGACAGTTCTAAATATTACTTGTATGCTGAACCTGTTTTCACTTTAAGTATTCCTGCTACAGTTGACTTAGATTCTTGCAGTCTAAATTTTAAAAGCAGCGGACTTGATGTTTTATTTGCTTTGTTCGAGGTAGATAGTCCTTATACGTTAACTGATCATCAATATCTTTTAACTATTGAAGAGCCCTCGACTAACGTAGAACTTGATGAAGGCATTACACACAGAGACATGATAGGAGGAGGTGACGCTTTAATAACAGCCGATCACTATACTGGTCTAGAGTGGTTGAAACTTAGCGAAACTAACGGCAAGAGTATACAAGAAGTTGAAGATGACCCAATGTTCTCAGGTTGGAGAGTAGCTAACAACTACGAAGCTATTACGTTTATAAATAACATAATTAGATCTGTTGACCCTTCTGCTACTCTGTTTGACTCTATCTGTGGATCTCCTGCTATATCTCGTAGTTATCCTACTGAAATTGATAACGCTTTAAGAGAATATTTAGGTGGACCTGCATACGGCTGGTGGTATGAGTTTTCCAGAGATCAACCTAACTCAGAGCAAAGTGAGAAATTAGGTGGAGGGGGTTACTGGTCTAATGGAAGTGTCTTTGATTGGAGATACGACCAAGACATAACGTATTCTAGATCTGATACTGGTGTTATGCTTGTACGTAAAGGCATTGAGCCTGACTACATTGTCCAAACTCCTTTGTATCCAAAAGAAACTCTATTCTCAGACGCTCAGTACTCTACGTATGTAGGCTTAACTTGGTTGAAGCTTTACCATACTAGAGAAATGAGTATTCAAGAGTTTTTAGATACCGACAGACCTGAATTTGCAAACCACCGTCTGGCTACTCAAGATGAGGTTCAAGCTTTACTGTCTTGGTTTGCAGAGGAAGAAGCAGACTATGCAGGTAACGGACCTACTGGTACATTTAGTAGAGAAAAACTAGACTTATGGTATCGTGACTTTGGTAGGACATTACATGATGCTTACGGCTATACGGGGTACGGTAGTTACTCCGCAGACGAAGGAACTAGTTTAATGATGGCAGGACCTAGGGACTACTATCGATTTTATTACTTTGATTATCGTAGGTCAGGTAACTTAGCCCAGGTTTATACTAGCGATGGTTTATTTATAGTTAAAGAATAAAGAGGTAACTTGTGTATTTATTTAAACATCAACATGCACAGATGCACTCTATGTCGGAAATATTCTTAGGAAAAGCAGAAGCGCAAAGCGGTGGTGGTCGAGGTATGATTTTCTACTTTGACAGTGAACCACCTAGCTCTTTAGCACAAGCGCCTTTTGATACCAAGAACATTTTTGATATAGTCAGAAATAGTTGCGCACACACGCACTCAAACATAACGTACCACTCTGACAGTGGTGCTTTCGAACTAGACCCTTATCTGGTAAGAGGTGATGGTTCAGTTGACCAGGCTAGCCTTATCAACATTCCTTATCTAGACGAAGCGAATAGTGTTTGGCGCATTTTCCCACGTTTAGTAGTGAACGAGGAAAACTGGCAAAAAGAAAGAGCAGGTACGCTAACCACAGAAGATCAATTCTCTGGATTTAGAACTATAGTACCTACTTTCTTGGCTATGAGTTTAGACCCCGATGATTTTGCAGAAGGCAATAGTGCAAGTCAGTTCTATGTATCTCCTAATCGATATGCATACAACGACCCATTTGTTGTAGAGTTTGAAACGGAGCAGACTATTTCACACGTAGGTATCCATCAAACTCATTCAGGCTCTCGTTACGATAACTCATACTTTGACTTAGATGTGTTTAATGAAGATACCCAAGAGTGGGACAGAGCGGAACGTGTGTCGTATCCAGGCGGCAATGATAAATCATTTGTTGCTCTCGCTAATCCTGTAGTTGCTAAGACGATTCGACTTGTACCGGGAGACACAGGTTATTACGGTTGGATATTAAAGTATCTAACGTTTTATACCAATGCAGAGCCTGTCAATATTGATACTACCAAAACAGTTCGTTGGTGTATAATGCTGCCTTACTGGAACGGTGTCTATAATAGATATAGTGGTACTGATTTTGATATGTATAACATACATGCAGACTATAGCACACAAAGTAATTGTCCTTTGCTGGCAATGACTGTAGGGGATAATGATTCTTTTGGAACACTGTTTGTAGAAAAAGCTACGGACATAGGTGCAAAACAAAAGATTGAACCTACTTCTTTGAAACTGTTTTTGGAGTAATTATGTTTACCTTTAGTTCAAAAAGTAGCTTCGCGTATTCCTTTTCAAGGTTCTTTACTTCGTATGATTCTACCGCCGGAGGTAGGGATCGTAGCTACGTTTATCTTTTTTCTGGTCCTGTTCCTCAGTCGCTAGAAGAAATTCCTTGGGATATTCAAAACGTTTACGATACTGATAGAAACAGTATTGCACAAGTTATGATATCTGGTAAAGTTCGAGAATTACCTAATGCCGATACGCATGAATCTTTTCATAGCTTAAACGTAGTTCCTGTAAAATCTTCACATTGGGATCTTCGTCGTAAATGTTGGAGACTTTATGCCAAGACACAAGGCAGGTATGAACTGCATACTGATTATCTAGAAGCAAATCCTGATAGAGCGGATGCATCTGATAGATACTCGCTTAAACCTGGATCTGAAAATGAGTTGTCGTTAAATGAAGTTCAACATCACCGCTGGATAACTTATTTCGGTTCATATTCTTATTACAACGAGCGTTATATAGGAACTCCAGGCATCCAAGGTGATACTTGGGCTAATTACGGATTAAACTTTGGTGGGCGATACGCATTCTCCGACGATACTGGCCTATATATGGATTTCGGTAAAGATGTAACAGTAGATAAGTTAGAAGTGTATTCGCACGGCTCAACCCCTTATACCAGCGGTGTTGTAGTTGTTGAAGTTTGGGACGAAACCAATTCTGTGTGGGTAGAACACTGGCGCAACGATGAATCTGTAGTTTCTTTTAACGTAGAGTCAGATATAATTGTGGACATTCCACAAGTAACTGCACGTAAGTTTAAAGTTAGTGGGGTAAATACAGGTAGATATAGTTGGCATATCAAGCATATATCTTTGTTGTCTAGCGTTGAACCTGATGACGCACAAGATACTCACGATATTACTTGGGCTCTTGTCTATCCACATGCATACGAAAATCGCACTGATGATTTCCCAAGAGTGTATACTTCCAGCGAGACCCAAGTAGGTAGACTTCCTATTTTGATGTGTAGCGTAGGAGACATAACAGACTCTAACCACATGTTGATTCTAAACAAAGCTAGAGACCTAGATGGTGGGTCTATTGTTAGATGTAATAGCTTTAACATAAAGTTCTCGGAGGGTTAACATGTTTTTATTTTCTTCTAAAGAAAGCTTTTCTATCAGTGCTTTCTATTATGCGTTTTCTACTAATGCACCGAAAACAGGTTCAGCTATGCTTCACTTGTTTGATGGTACGCCACCTGAGTCTATTAACGATCTTCCTTTTGATATTAAAGACCCTTTTGAAATGCAAAAGCATACTGTTGCAAGCCAGCAGATTGATGTAGAAAGAGTTTCGGAAAATTCAAAACATTACTGGGCACTTACTGGTGATATGGAGTTCGGAACGTATATCCACGGCTTTAGTCCTAAGTGGCGCAAGTGGCATCTAGTACCTAGACGTAGTGTTCCACTAAAGTACTGGACTGATGAACTTGAACCTCAACTACTAGACCCAGCTTCTCATGACGATGATGAAAATACACTACGTAAGTCACACTGGCTTTATCGATACGATTTATTGATTCGCCGCTATGACGAACACCGAATAAAAAGTATCAATAACTACGGCGGCTCAGTTATTGATGACTCTAGTCCGTCAGGTCACATGTTTATTTACGACCAACCTGTAACTATCAATCAAATGGTTCTAAAGACTTGGACTAACGCAGGTAACGTACCAAACTTATGGACTATACAGGCTTGGGACGAAACACTAAATGACGGTAACGGTGGTTGGTATACAGCAGTAGACCAGTATAATCTTTATGATACTGTATATAGCACTCAAATGTATTTTGAATTTCCAGATATAACATCTACCAGATTCAAGGTAATTGGTAACGGACCTGGCGGCACTTTCGCTATGAACCAAATTCAGTTCTATGGAAACGAACCAGATTGGGGTAAAGATTCAAGAACTGTTACATGGGCTCTTATGTTACCTGAGCGTGATACTTACTCTGGCTACTATGAGAAGATATATGCTAGTTCATTTGCTGAACCAGACCCAGGATATCCTGCTATGCTATTGAACGTAGGTAAGAGTGGAGACAACTCTGGCGCACCCTTGGAGTTTGATACACTACAGGCGACTAATTTAGATATACCTCGACTGCAAAGAGGCTTTATCGATATAGACAACACTTTTTAATTTAAAGATGAACGAGTTTGGAGAAAAACATGCAGAACATTGAAATTAATGACGACTTTAGGGCTATGTTGCTTAAACTCTATTGGGAGTGTTACGGCAACGCTAACGATAGTATATCTGTTATATTGTTTGACGGTACTCCTCCTACGCAAGCAGAAATGCAAGCACTTGCTGATACAACTAATTACCATGCTGATGGTTGGTTGTATGCAGGTCAAATGAAAGACGCTATCGCAAATGCTGGATATACAGAGCTTTTGAATATCATGTTCAATAACATGAATCAGCGCCGACTGGTAACGCAATCTCAAATAGAGTTTTTGTTTTCGCAACGTGATGAAACTGCTTTCGGACTTACTGACGATAAAACGGCAACTTGGTTTTGGATGTATCAACACCCAGACAATAACCCTACTAACAGTGTATCTTATTGGAACGTTGTAGGTACAGTAGGTGCAGTAGACTCTGGGTCTGATATGGAAATTGCAAATACACTAATCAGCACTTCACGCAGACATAAAATGAATGATGTTGTAATTCAATTTGATGTACAACCTGTTCCACCTGCTGCCGAGCCAGAGACACCTCCTGCTGAATAAGGGAAAGATATGCTACTACAAGTCATTCCGTATGTAGCTGATCAGTTTGAGCCCGGTACTTATGTATTCGATGGTGAGAATCTATCTGGTTCTCACTTCTTTAAGACTCCAGGCCCTGTATCAGTTTACTCGATAACACAAAGCAACTTCAACACCGAAAGTATCCTATCCAGTGGAGCTACTCAAAGTACTTACTTCTTAGAAGATCAAGAGTTTAAGAAGGTTGCAATGCTTTACTCTCTTGATGCTACAATACTAGGTGAGTTTGTAGCAGATGCTACAATAAGTACAGTAACAACTTCTAACTATATGACCTATCTAGTAGGTTCAGAGTCAAAACAGATGCAAGCTGAACCAGCTTTAGAAGTAACGTACTCTACTGTGTTCTTTTCGCAGATAAATGAACAGATAGACAAGGCACTAGGTCCTTCTGAATTTGTTCCACGAATCTTAGATACTCGAACTTTAAAGACTCCTGCATCGTTAGACGTAAAGTTCTTGAACGGCGAGTCTATTTGGACTACCGCAACCTATTTTGAGGGTCAAGTCTCTTTCGATATAGATGTTGAGTCAGTAGTAGCTTCAAGAAATTCTACTATTGACGTTGCTGGTGTCAGTACAGAAACCAAGCCTGTTAGTTTTATGAACATTGTAGAAAATGAAGTTCAACCAACAAGCTTTAAATTCGTATCACCTGTCGGTTTAAAATTCATTCCGTCTGGTGAACCTTCTAATAACCCCCGTTTTAGTATGTGAGGAAACGCATGTTAGATTATTCTGGTAACACTAGATCCCACAACATAGTAGACAAGCTAGGGCCTTATTACTACGCGTTTGCTTTTGAAGGGACTGCCCCTACCAATCCCTCTGAAATACCATTTGATTTGTTTGTTAACTCTAATGAGATATTAGATTATCCTGTTAAGGATTTCAGAACTCTAAATTGGCAAGCTATCTACAATAATATGGTTCAAGCCAACTTTGTTACAGCTTCTCGTCCTAGAAAAGACAAGGTGGCATGGTCGCAGCGTGGTGTTCCTATTGGTATTCCTAAGTTAGGATACTATGACTATGCTAAGAAGAAGACAAGACACATCCCTAAGACTGCTAATACTAATCTATTAGACTATGATAAAAACTCGATAGTTTCAGAAAACGAAACGACAGTTCCTTTTCCTTTTATCTTCACTCCAGGTCTGAACGATTTTAATACCAACGCTGCTTTTTATACTGAGATTCCTGAAGGCACTACGGGCTTGTATCTAGAGTGTGATTTTGAAAAAGAAGTTCCTGTCGATCTAATCGAGTTCGATAGTAGTCGAGAAAGCAACGCTTTTGTAGGGACTACAGAAATTCAGCGCTGGGATAATACTTTGAATGAAGGTAACGGCGATTGGGTAACTTTCCATACCGTTGATTTAACTCTATCTAGTCTTAGTACGATTCGGTTCGATGAAGTGACTACTAGAAAAATTCGCTTTAAGTTCAATGAACCTTCTCCTAGCTTGAATACTCGTATTGCACAAATCTCTTTTTACGGTGCTACACCTACTGTAGTAGATACGCAAACAACTATCGGCTGGATGCTGCTAGTTCCATGTATACTATCTGTAAATCAGACATTTATTGAAGTAAGTCCTGAAATGCCTTACATTGTCAGCGCTGCTGGTGGGCCTCTTGATCCAAGAGAAGCTATATTCTCTAACGAAGACCCTATACCCGGGCGTGTTAACAGTTTGCTCAATCTTGAATTTAAGTTTGTAGCCAAGGAGAGCTTTTAATGTTTATTAATAAATCAATGTCTATTGTGGCAAACAACTATGTTGGTATTGAATACGAAGTTACTAACGAAGGTCAAATGGTTTTTGCACTTTTCACAGGTACGCCTCCTACGGCTGATGAATTCCAACAAGCTGTAGAAGCTGGTCGCTTTAATCAAACGACTGGTGATATAGGTAACGTAAATATTAAGGATGTTTTGTCTTATATCTCAGATGATTTAGGACACACTCTTTTGGGTACGGCAGGTTTCACTCACGCAGATTCTTCAATGTGGACGCTAATTAATGAAGACTTGATAGAATTTGATTCTTCATTAAGTCCAGAAACGAAGTTTGGTATATTAGCCGAAGGTCAAGCAGGCTTCTTGCTTACAATGGTAGTAAGATCTTATTACTTTAATTTAGAAAACCCTTTGGTGGACGCTACTGACGCTATTTTTTATATTAATATGTCTCGCGTTGATACTGTTGAAAACGGCGGCGAGGTTCAAATTTCTGACACTGAGGTTACTTTAGATAAAGTTATCAAGCTGTCTTCTATTAAATTCAAACTTAATTAAGGTTGATGTAATGATTATAGAGCAATCAAAAAGCCTAGGAAAGACCTTAAAGAATCTTTCTAAAAAGCAATGTAAAATATTCTTGTTTAGCTCAGATATTCCAGCTAACAAAAATTTGTTTACTTTCGACCCTACAGACCCTATATCTATGTATAACGAGTGCAGTGCGGTCATAGAGTCTGAGTTCCTTTACAATGACGATACTAGTTCTATTATCTTTAGAGGTGTACCAGGAGACACTGGAATACACTTTAAGGGTCATGGGAGTGATATTTCTCGTAGCGGACAAATAAACAATTTAGTTCCTTTGAGTGTCGATACAAATATAGAGATAGAACAAGCCAAGCGTTTCGATTTTCTTAATGTATTTAACCACCTACCGTCTAACCGTTGGTACAGTAACACGTACATAAAAGAAGGGGACTACATTGAATTTGAATTTGAATCAAATTCACAAATTGATGGTATTGACTATCGTTTTCCAGCTACCTACAATTACGGTCATTTTAGTGTAAAGTACTTTGATGAAGCACTAAATGAAGGTAACGGCGATTGGGCTACTGCTTTAGTGGTAGACTCGAATAATGTGAAAGATAGAATAGAGTTTGCAGAGCCTATTAATAGCAGTCGTGTTCGTGTTCAGTTTGACGTAGCACCTATATCTACAGTGGGGATAGAAAGTATTTACTTCTTCTCTAACAAAACAGACTTTGTAAATACTCCAAAGAATGACGTTACTTGGGGTCTTATCCTATTTGACTTAGTTAGTCATACTTCGGTAAATGTACTTGGTACAACTTTTCCTTTCATTTGGATGAATGTAGGTTCCGCTCTATCACCATCCGAAATGGTTCTAGCTAAAACAAACCACCAGCCTGCTCAAGCGGCTCGATTAGTTCACTGCGAAATTGTTGCAGACGAAGTGGAGGACGTATAATGATAAACGTTTCAGATTCATTTGTTAGACTATCTAACTATTCTGCCTTTAGTGCCCCTTGCTCTAAAATGCTTTTTGTCTTTGCAGGTGGTACGCAGCCTACGCGTGAAGAGCTAGAAGCTATAAAAGGAATGGATGACAACCAAGAAGTAATCGTTAATAATCTTCTCAGTTGGGCTTCTACTCGTGGAGATACGCTTTTAAACTTCAATGTGTATGGCTCTAGTATGCAGCCTCGATTCCCGAACTATAACTTTGTTCAGTGGCCTCTAAGCGAAAGTTTAGAACTGTTCAGACAAATAAATGAAGGCACGCCTACTTGGTTTGCTTTCTTGGTATTAGACAGAAATATAGGTTCTAATGTTGTTACAGAATCAGACTTACCTACTCTAGCAGAAATATCCAACGTATCGTATTTAGGTACTGTAGGCGATGAAGAGTCAGACGCTGATATGAAACTACTTGGCGGTTTTGTTGATTCTCGCGAATACTCTACTACCGATTTAGACGTAGCGTTTACTTAATAAACTTATCAAGAGGGGCAATGCCCCTCTTTTCAATTAGAGACTCTTATGAAGTTATTAATATCTCTATCTAATCGTACTCTACACGAGCGTATTTCTTGGTTAGAAGACATAGCACAAGGAAGAGAACGCATACCTCATTCAGAGGCAAGCTGCTACGCTGGAAGTATGTATTACTTTAAGAATAGACGTAGACCTGATTTGCATTTTGCATTACTAAGCCACAAGGGAAGTAACGACCCTTCTCACATGATTGTATTAGACGAACAAAAGAAATTTATTCTGTTTGATACATACGAAGACAAACGCGTTGAAGATCGATTTAACCCTACTGCTCTTACGTATCGCTTTGGTTCGTTGGATAGAAGACACGTAGTACACATAGCAAAGTTTAAAACATTGGGAAAGATATCATGATTGGAACTTATATAGGTATTAGGCTTACACCTGAAAGCGAAGCGCAATTGAGAAACTTATTCCGCGCACACTTCACAAGAATGATTGATGATTTACATGCAACAATTATTTACGCTCCTGAAGATGATGTACATCACAAGTTTACCCCTGCACCTTACAGAACTTTCAAAGCTACTGTAACTGGTAAAGACGTATTCGGTAAAGCTGGCGATAAGTGGGAAGCATTGGTTTTAAAGCTAGACGCACCTGCTCTTTCACGCAGACACGAAGCGTTAAAGAAAGTCTACAAACTTAGACACTCTTATCCTGAGTTCAGCCCACACATTTCTATCAAGTATCAACCAACTAGTGAAGAAAAGAAAAAATTCCTAGAAATGGATTTAGCTAATTTTAAACTAGAGCTTGCTGGTGAATATATAGAACCTATTCAAGAGGACTGATATGCAAAAGCTGCTAACGCTATCTTTCTTTTCTTTGATGCCTTTCTTTTCGTACTCATTAGAAGAACCTATATACGATGCAAGTTCAGATATAGTAGTCGTTGTAAATCAGTCTAACTATTCAGACATAACACGTTCAAATATAAGAGAGATATTTCTAGGTAAACGGAAAGGTTATTCTAAAGTTAACCTCTTCCTCACTATCTATATGATAAACGACCCAGTACTTATCGATCAATTTAATAAAAATTTTCTAGCTGATAAGACTTTGTTTGAAATTCAGAGTTCTTGGGCTAAGAATTTGTATACTAACAACGTACAGCCTCCAGTGCTTGTAAGCAAGCCCTCACAGTTAATTAATGGAATAACATTAGACGAAGGCGGAATCGGGTACTTACCTCTTAGTCAAGTTACTAACGATGTTCGTATTGTCCATGTTATAAAATCAGAATGAGTGTTCAAAAAACATTTGGAAGAAAAGAAATAACTGCAAGATCAACCGAAGCATGTGTTAGATATTTCGCAGATAAGAACTACAGTCTATACGAAGAAGTAGGCATAAGCAAAAACAAAGGCAGTCGCGCCGATTTAGTTGCGTTCAGTATGAAAGGTGAAATCATAATAACAGAAATAAAAAGCTGTTGGGAAGACTTTGCTACAGATACCAAGTGGCACACATACCTAGACTACTGCAACAAAATGTATTTCTGTATTCCAGAATGGTTATATGATTCAGATAAAGGTCAGTTCATTGTAGACGAATGTAAGAAACATAAAGTTGGATTGCTTACACTATGCTGCAACTTTAAAGACCCTGTAACTGGTAAACAAAAAGAACCGGATGTTACGGTAGAGAATGGTAAGAAGAGACTTAGAGTTTGGCTTACTAATAGAGTTCCAGCACGTAAGCGCAAAGTAACAGGTAAGAACAGACGTTGGTTGATAACTAAGTTAGCATGGCGTGGTGGTTTATGTGTTGCTAACTTAAAGCCTAGTAGAGGCAGTGTATATCTTCAAGACACCTACCACTTCGATGCAAGTGTTTCTGAACATACGTTCTTGTATGAGTTTGACCCTCACGAAAAAGAAAAGTACTTAAAGAAGTTTCCCAAAAGTAGTTTCAAAGACCGACTTAAAGACCCTGAGATACAGATGCGTATTCAGAAAGTCCAGAACAGAGAATCTATCTATGAAGATACTAGTAAGTCTAGCAACCACAGGCCAACCTCTAGAAAAGGTAGAAAAAGAAAACGGTAAGTTAAAGTATCGTGGGATGACTTTTCCAGGCTGGAACAAACCAATAGACAATCCTACCGATAGTAGACATAAACGTTGTGTACTTGCTAAGAAAGGAAATCAGTTTAAGTTAGTTAAGTACGGACATAAGGACTACGAAGACTATACTACGCATAAAGATAAAAAGCGTAGAGATAACTATCGTAAGCGCCACATGGGCATCAAAACAAAAGACGGTAAGCTAGCATATAAAGATAAGTTTCAGGCTGCTTATTGGGCACTGAATGATCTATGGTAGCAATTAACTAATTTAAAGTATTGTACAAAACTAACAATAAGGTCGTGCTATGCGCTTAGATATTGAGGGGCTAATAGCTCTATCTGAGAAAAGCTCTTTCGTAAAGACTTTTAATAAGAAGCTCTCCCAGAGAAAAGGTGGAGCTATTCCTATTGATAACACTCAGATAGGTCACATTATCCTTAATTGGATATATGAAGAAGATTCTAAACTGTATAGATGCATTTGGAAAAGTCGATTTACTAATAGCGTAACAACTCTAAGCCGTTTGGGTATTGGGCGTTACATGGTAAGTCGTTCCAGCCCTAGACTAGCTGAACCAAGTGCTTACATGTTTGCAGACAAAGAGCCTGCTATCCAAGCTTTTTTCTGCAACTTAGATCTGCAACGCATTAAAGATTCCGATGCAGCAGATTCTAGAAAGTGGTGTGCTGAACACCTTAAAAGGGCAGAGGGGTTAAAATCTCTTATGTTCAATCCAAGAAAGACCAAGGGTGCTCAAACTTCATTTAACAAAACAATTCTTATTGGTAAAAATAAGCAATACCAAGGTGTCTTGTTAGGTGTAGAGCCATTCGGTAACAAAGTTAAAGTTCGAATAGAAGACCCAGAAACTAAAAAGCTGGGCCCCGAACGTGTTATCAGTGCTGAGAATGCTTGGTTAGAATAAAACAATCCTCCACAGTTGGTATTTATGAAAACAATAATTGCAATAGACGGTCCTGATTATTCAGGCAAAACTCATGCTGTTAGTTCTCTATATAACTTCCTCAGTAAAACAATGCTGGTGGAAAGACACAGAGAGCCTGGCGGTACACTTGTTGGTGAAGCAGTACGTGATATTGTTAAAGGCAATTCACTCAGTAACACTTCTAATCTGTTTGCTATGCTTCTTAGCAGATCAGTATTACTAGAACACGTTGCTGAATCGCCTACAAACCTACATATTTTTGACCGCTCCGATATGTCTACTTATGCGTATCAGTGTGAGTACATGAAAGACAATGAAGCAGACCGAGTGTTTGCTGCTACACGAACAATACTTAACAGACCTTTCGAAGAGCCTGTTAATCGCATCTATATAGTTCTAGATGTTAACGGTAAAGTTTCTGCACAGCGTAAGCTAGAGTGTTCAGACAGAGACACAGCCGATTTAGAAAACGATGCAATTGAAAAAGCGTATTCCGATGCAGACCGTCTTTCTGGGTGCTATAGAAAAGCAGTTAGTAAGTACAGAGAGTGGAATCTCGCAGAACCAGAAAACATAACTTTAATAGATACATCTGAGCTTACTATTGAACAAACGGTTGGTAAGGTTATTGAATTTGTTAAAGATAGATTGGAAGAAATATATGCAGGCAATATTAGATTTAACGAGTCTAAGTCTATCTAGAAGCCCAAAGCATTTGAGTATGAGTACGATAGAAGAACTTTCTAATCGTTACTTTCATATTCGTGACTTGCCTATAAGACTGTATAAACTACCTGTTATTGATAGAGGTATCAAGACAGTAGAATACAGTCGTAACAATCCGGCGGAATCAGCAGTTAAAGTATATGAAGAGAAAGGTCTACCTGTCTACATTGGATACTTTGTGTATAGAAATAATTCTAAGTGGGAAATGTTTCAGCATGTATTCAATGTAGATAAGAAAGGTCGAGTACACGAACATTGTGATATAGACTGGGATAAACAATTCTATTACTTAGGCATGCCTGTTCCAAAAGAGGACTTGAAGAATACACAATTTGTTTTTGAGTTCAGTAGCATTTCCTATATCGAACAGCATAGTAGAAGAGGGTTATTTGATATACGTTCAAAATTAGACGTAGATAAAAACAAACTATAGCTTTTTACGGTAAAGTAAAATGAAATGCAATACACTCGAAGAATTAAAATTTGTAGAGTGGGCAAATTAGCCTGATTATGAAGGCACTCCACCTGCATCAACTGATTAAAGGAAGTATATGGATACTTTAAATCTTATAGTAAGTGAAGCAACTTCTGCATCACTAGCTGGAATCAATCGCCGTCTATACGCTTTTGATTATGCCTCACAAACAGGTGTTAAGTCTGTATCTTTGGTATCTACTATTGAACGTGAAGACGCAATGTATGAAGAGCAAAATATCGCGCCAATAGGTGATGGTACAAAAATCGGTAAGAAATGGCAGAACTGGCAATGGGAGCCTACGCGTCTTTACTCTAATTGGGAAGACAACGAAGACGCTCCTGTTGAACCTCGATATAGTAGTGAAATAAAGCAAATGCTAGACGACGGGTTTCAGTTTACCAACGACTACAATCTTTTAAAGCGTGAAATATCGCGTGACTCTACAATGCTGAAAGACCACGGTTACTACATCAGTGCGGAAGAATCAGTAATGATTTCTGACCTGAACGAGCCTGTAGTTCTTCGCTCTGCTTATAATGCAGATGGTCATTACATTGGTTCACCAGAAGACGCTAAGTTCTTGTGTGAAGAGTGTGGTATCTATCCACAACCTGCTAAACCTAACGCAAACATCTGTACTATTGGTAAAGGAAAAGATGGTAAGTGGTATGGTTGGTCGCATCGTGCGTTGCATGGATTTGGTGAGGGCGATACTGTCAAGCAAGGCGATATTGCTTATCTACCAGATACCAAAGAAGCTGCTATAGAGAAAGTTCAAAACTTTTGGGACAAATCTAAAGTGCTAATAGTTGATGACACAGACAACGGCTTCAAGTTCAAGATTAGCTCTGACGATCTACATCATGAAGAATTTGTACCGCGTGGAAGAGGTGAATATACTATTGCATCAGAAGACGAAGCAATGGAAGCCGCTAAAGTATTTGCTGAATCGGTATCTACATCTGTTATTGACCCGTTAGATTTCTTGGAAGGTTCTATTAGCTCTAAGGTTAAAGACCCTGCTTATACTAAGAATCTACACTTAACTGGTATGCATTCTATTAGTGCAGAAGCGCTTACTGGTAATGTGTTCTTAGGTTTCTATAAGCAATCATTACATAGTGACAAAATTGCCATAGTTCAAGGCCTTAACGTAACTACTGCACGTAAAGCACTAGACAAGTTTATGTCTGATGCCTCTGGCAGCCCTGCTACAATATACAAGTTTAAGCGCGGCGAGATAGAAAGCTTCTTGAATAAAGTGCGCAACAAAAAGATTTCTTATCTTTCTACACCCCACGCTATGCGTCTTAAAGCAAAAGGTGTTATCCAAGATAAACGTTACGTTCCAGACGGTGTTGTAATGTACGATGAAACAATTCAAGTTCCTCATTACGACGATAGCACAGTAAAACCAGAAGAACCTATATTCCCAGGCAACGAGAAAGCAGTACTTCAAGAGATTGAAAAGCTAACAGTTCTTGATGGTAAATTTACTGGTATCTTTAAGAAGAGTAATAACGTATCTAAGACAGGGTTCGCTAATAGTAAAGGTAAGCCTGTTCTTATTCTTAAAAACTCTACAGTAAGCCGTAAGTACAAGAACGAAGCTGAGCTATTCATTGAGCGATTACAGAATACATACGGAAAAGGAATTAAAGGCAAAGTTGTACTAGACGCTAACAAAGGTCTGACAGTGCAAGTTGCTTTACTACTTAAACCGTATCCAGCCGATAAACAAGAACGCGCATTGAAGCTTCTTGAATATTGGAGAAACTCAAAGCGTAGAAACTCTGGTACATCTGAATACACCCATTTGTATAATGAGATCGAGCGCTTAAAGAATATGTCATCTAAGGAAAAGGATGCCCGTACAAGTGCTGAGATTACTAAGCTAGAGCGACAACTTAACAAGCTAAGTAACGAACTAATACAGTCCAAAGTATTAGTACAAAATGCACCGATGTACTCAATCAAAACAGGCTCTGCATATTTGCCAGTTGAGATTGTTGGCTTAGACATTCCTAAAGGTGAAGTGTTGGTACGTTTAGTACGTGGACGGAAAGGTACAGGAGCTGAGTCAGTGAAGTACGTATACAGTCTTGATGGAACTGAACGTTTGATTTAACGCGGCTGTGGAGGCAAGCGTAGCGTACATGGATAGACGCTTTTTATAAGAACAAGGATGTTCTTTTTTATATAAAAAAAGGCTGGACTCGTAATTGAGTATCCAGCCTTTTTAATGTCTACAATCTACTCAGGGTTGAGTACATAGCTTATCTGATTTGGAGTACAAAACACTCCGCTTTCTAACCTAAACACTGGAATGATTTGTTTCAGTCCAGCATCTTTATATTTCCCTACGCCTTCTACTACATACTCTTTCATGCATAGTGTTGTTCCACAACAACCGTCTGGCGCTTTCAATACTACTTTGCTTTTGCCTACGACTATTTCACGTAAGTCTATGGGGTTTTCGGGTGATATGTCTCCAGAGAAAACAAATCCGTTCCGATGGTTAGCTTTTTCCCAATTCATGACGCTCCGAATTGATTTACTTAATGGTTTGTACAGTTTACAGTTTCATTGCTTGTATAAAACAAGGCCTAGAGGCTTCGTCTAATACGTCAGTAATGAAGTTACCAAGAACAGAAGGCTTAACTTTATCGAGTAGAGTCTTTGTAGATGGATTAAACTGGTGGGTTAATAAATATCGCTTCAACATACCTAACGCTCCCATATAATTAACCGTAATAGGAATGTCAGAGCTGTTTAAGCATTCAATAAACATAGATAGGACTAAGTGAAATCTTATATAGATAAGTTCTTCGTAGTCAAAAGTTTCATCGCCTGGATATTCCATATACTTTAGATACTTGCTATGTATATCTTGGGAACGAGGAAGAGGATACTTGGGGTCTTTCAATGCATGTTCTTCGCGTCTAGGGTTTCCTTTCAAGTATACTCCACTTAAAGTAGTAACACCCCAAACATTACGTTTAGCAGATCTAAACCATTGAAGAAAGCTGTCCATGTGATGAATTACATGGGAAGAAGATACTAGGCCGTAACCTGTCATTTGCGATGGATGCTCAACAATGTTGTCAGCAAACGGCTCTAATATACTTTTGTAGTCAACTAGCATAGCTATGTTGAAAAGCTTATGGGTTCTATTGTGGAACTTTACGCTAGTTGTGATATAGAAAGTAATCTTATCACAATTGATAATATTTATAGTTTCCGCTAAGTAATCAACTTTCTTCGAACCTTTTTTGAAAGGATACTCTACAAAAGAAGGAAGTATTTCGTTGAATTCTTTATTGCTTTCCGATGTGGATTCAAATAAATTTCTAGCGTTATAAATGTCATTGCTCATGATAAGTCCTTCTAATAAATTTGCAAGTTAAAACATTAGAAGCCTGAGTAACACAGGCTGCCGAGTTAAGCTTTCTACCATCCATATAGAAACTAATGTTCGATCCTCGCTTCTTACTGACTTCCATTTGGACACCTAACGCCTTAGCTTATTCTAAGTGTATTACGTCAAGTTCTTCCAAAGTTACTTTCTAGTAAGTTCTAAACAGTCTTACCTTTAGCCTGTATCGAGACTGTTTGATAGATACATTGTTAGGCTATCGCTTCACAAGCTGAAATGCAACACTGGAATACACGCGAATTGTATTCCAGTTATATAAAATTAGTATTATCAAAAGACCTCAAGATACGCCGTAAAGTGTTGCAAGTTTGAGGTTGGTTGTTGCTACTGTTTCGTTTCCGTCAATAGCACCCATAGAGTTCATTACATCTATTTCTATGTTCAAGGCAAGAATCTTTTCAATAAGAATATTAATCTCGCGTAAGCGCTGTTCAAATGAAAGATTTTGTTTAGGCTTGGCAGGTGATGCGTTCTTCTTACCAGCTTGTATTAGCTTAGAGTTGTGTTCTAAGATAAGCTTATTGTAAACGCCTTCGGATTGGGCTTTAGTTAGTATCTTAGTTTGAGAACCTAATGACACTTCTTGCTTTATAGTGTACACATAGTCAACAAATCTATCTAACTGTTCGTCAGTGGCATTTGGTCCTAATAGAACTTTTCCGTTCAATAGTAGTTCTGCACGTTCTGTCTCGGTCATTGTCTTTCCTCAATTCATAAAGTCGTACCATACATCAGGCTTTTTAATTTTGATAAACCTATCAATAGCCCTTACAATAAAAATTGATAAAATATTTAGAGTAATGAAAGTTAAATACGCTATACTTGGGCTTACGAAAAGTATAATGTAATAGTTTATGCATACCACCAGCCATGCCATCAAGCACGAAAGAGTGTTACGCAATGTCTGAGCTACTTTTGAAATTCTCAAGGCTTACACCTGTCATATTGGTAAATTCTTCTTTCCAAAAAGCAGTATCTTTTATCTCGCTTTTAGATAACCACTTTACCACGATAAGAGGGTCTAGAGGGAAAGACTGACCTAAACCAAAGTAGTCTAACATAACTACTTTACCTTTAGCACCTCTCTTAGTTACAAAATCTTTTCCAGGTTGTAAGTTTTCATACCATCCATCTACAGTTTGACCTTCGACAAATTGAAGACGTTGCTGCTTAGTGTTACCACTAGATTCATTAACTACTTGTAGTTGTATATTTTTATGTATTCGACCTACAGCGCCTGAAAGAATATTCTCAAAGCGTTTGTCATTTATCTCTACTTCGGGTTTAGTATTAATAATTATTTTGTGATTTATAGTAATACAATTTACAATCAACGGCTCAATCTTTAAGTCGATCAATATGTCTAACTGATGTTCTCTCCAATGAACCTCTATATCACAGTAACGCACAACACATGGTTCTAGGTCTTCCAGTACACGAACACTTAGCGCACCTAATCTCTCCTTTAGAGTAGACTTTAGCATACAATAATTAAGAATTATTACTTTGTTTGTTACAGTGATATAGCTGTTTTGCATCGTAGTCCCTTATGCTTCGTTAGTTTTTAGTTCAACAATTCTATCGAACTCTTCTTTTGGTATTGCAGCACCACCTGAATTAGGATGACCACCTCCTCCAAAGAATTCCGCATAGACCTTTGCCTGCTTGTTCTTACTTCTAAAACTCAGCTTTACTTGTTTTAAATCAGCAGAGAATAAATATAAAATAGCAACGTGTTTGTCGGTATCTATTTTAAACTTATCTGGGCGATTAAGGATATAATCACCAGTATCTGAAATTAAAGAGTAGTTGGAACAGTTACAGAATATAGCAGGCATCTTCTCGTCACCCATCTGTATAGTTCCAGCTTTAGCAGGATAGCTTACTTCTCTAATCAAAGACTTTTGGAATTGCAATAAGCTTTTACCTATTACCAGCGCCTCGTCATACTCTGAATCTTTTCCAGTTAAGAATCTGTAGTAAACTTTTACAGGGCAGTACTCTTTAATAGCGCGTAGACCTACTAAAAACAAATGCATCGGCTTTGATGAAGGTCTTTCGAACTTCCACAAGTCTCTGTCTGCAACATCTTTAATCAAATCAGGTACATCTATATGTGGATTAAGTATCATCCAAGATAGGTCTGCGCCTGCTAAATTTCCATTAGCATTAATAACGAAACAGTTTCTATCAGAGAATGCACTATTATTATAGTACGTTAGAAACTTAGTATACGCCGTTTCATGGTGGTCAATTGTTAAGAACCAAGTATCTTTGTTTTTGCTACAAAGCTCTTCTGTATCTTCGGGCGAATACGCAAAGTCAACTATGAACACAAAATCATGATCTACTTCTGGTGCAGGCTTACCGTACCCAACTGGAACAAAGTCAACTGAGTCTAAGTCAAAGTCCAACTCTTCTTTTAAGAAGACTGCAATAGATACCGCAGAGCCTAGTCCATCGTTACATCCGCCATGATACCAAACAGCTACTTTTAATAGCTTTTCTGGGTCTTCATCTTGCTTTAGAAAGTTTTTCATGTTGCTTTCTGTAGGCTTAGACCGTCTACGAATTTCTTTCAGAAATGCTTTTTCTTTGTTTGTTAATACTTTACTTGTCATACGGCAACGTCCCCTGTTAGTTTGATACCGCCTTCATATCCAAGTACATGAATATGCTCTGGCAGATAGTTCGCAATGTCTTTTTGCTTTTCAATGTAGCAACGCGGAAGTGCTTTGTGCGGTTGCTCTATCTGAGTTCGTAACTGGTCAACATGGTTTTCGTAAATGTGGAAATCACCAAACGAATGATAGAAGTTACGAGCTACAGTGCCTGTATGAGCGGCAAGTATTTCAGCTTGCATAGCATAGCTAGCTATATTAAACGGTACGCCCAAGAACCAATCTGCACTACGTTGATATAGCTTTAAGTCTAGATAGTAGTCAGGTGCGTTTACTGAATCCAATGCTTCTGTTAATATTATTTCATCGTTACGTTCATCCAGACGCACCGCAGTATCCGATACAAATAGTACCCATTGGTTGTTAGCTATAACATACGCTTCATCATAATAGATGCCCATTTCATGCATGTTCTTAATAGCTTCAAGGCGAATCCATTCTTTTTCGCGATCATATACGTTAGCTATTTTAGTGCAACCTACTTGCCATAATGTATGGCAAGGTGGCAGCGCTTGCATACCAAGTTCAGCGTTCTTGTTCGGTGTAAGCTTAGTGTCTGGGTCTACAGTAGGATTCCAAGCAGAAACAATCATTCGACGATTGTTTGGATCGTTCTTGATGTTTTCTATTAGCTGATTGAGTTGGTCAATGCGCTTGTGGAATAAAAGGAATCCACCAATTTGATAACCCTTAGTGTAACCTTGCTCTTCTAAGAACTTGATTTTCTCAACTTGTGATTCATGCACTTCATGCCAAGCCAGCCAGTCTCTCCACTGCTCACCATAGACAGGACCTAGCTCACCAGACTCAGTTGCCCATTCGTCCCAAATAGGAGTACCAAGTGTTTTGATGTTAGTCTCACCACGATTAAACCAGCACAGTTCTTTCTTCAATGCACCTACTAATACGTTCTTGGTAGTTAGAACAGGTAAACCTTCACGTAAGTCGAACTTTAATTGCGCATCACCAAACAGTTTGTACGTGTTTGTTTTGGTTCTGTTTTCTGAGTGATAACCTTCGTCTAAAATCTTTTGCGCAACATTCAAGTACTGGCAATCTGCATCATTGAGAATACCAGACGAGGACATAGTGGAAAGCTCTAATATATGAGTATTAGGACCTTGCATAACAGAAGTAAGTTTAAAGAAACCTTCTTGGACATAAGTACCAGACGAATTAGTGATTCTTATATCTTCAAACACTTGACCTGGTTCTAGGTCAACTGCATCCATTAGAAATACAGAGATTGAGAACTTAGGATACAGACCTTTAGTAGTGTAGACTTTGGTAAAATCCGAGCATTCAAATTTCAAACTTTTCATATATTCCTCAGTTCATTCTTCTAAGTAGGCTCAACTCTAAGCCTTTGTTTTCAATACCATACTCTTTGAGAATAGACTCTACAGTCATGCTCTTAGCTCGTTCAGTGTCTATCACTTCAAAATCTTGCAAATTGTTAGGATAGACTTGGGCGTGTGGAACAGCAGATGTATCAAACTCTTTACCTTTAAACCAACTATCGCTAGCGTACTCTGCTAGATAACCTTTACTGCTATTTTGCTCTTTGTAGAACCACTGACCTATATACAAGTCACCAACTGTTTGTGTTATAGTACAAATACTAAACCCTTTTATCGGAGTAGGAAATAATGGATTCATTACTTCACCACTTGCAGCACAGGCTTAGCGCGTTCTGGTTCTTGCTCTTGCTCAACTTGCTTTGGAGGAGTGTACGGCACTACTATACCAAAGTCTTTAAGTTCTTTAGCGTAGATTGCTACGATGTTGTCATACGTAAACTGGATATCTATACGACGACCGCTAAATGAACCGCTAAACGTAATGTACTCTTCTTTATCGTTCATCACAATATTAGGAGTAGCAACAAGACTTGTGTTAAACGTGATCGTAGGAAGACCGTTCTTCTCTTTGATGTGTTCTTGCGGAACATTGCAACGTTCATCTACGACAAGTGTAATGTAAGGAGTAAGCCCGTTATCAACGATTGCTCTCCAAGTACTGTTAATAAAGTAAGGTTCTAAATCATATTTTATCATTCAACTATTCGCTTTGTTATTAAACCGGTATCCGATAGTTCCACAGTGACATGTACGCTTGCTACGTATTCTTTGTCTATGCGTGTAACATCAACCGATGTGGAGGATAAGATTCTAAAAGAAGCATCGTCTAAGTTCAACACTTCTACTTTTCGATAATTGCCGTGAATACTAATAAAGTACTCACCTACTTCAATATCGTAATACTGCCTAAATGTACGATTTACGAAATAGACAGAAATACGCGCTTCACTGGTTATACTCATTGTTACTTTGCTTTGGAGATTTAATAAAAGGCGCTAGTAGATAAAAGTCAATGAACTCTTCTATGCCTAATATTGGGTCTTCTGATTTAAGTTGTATTTCGGAAATAGTTTCGTATGCTAGATTGCACCACTTGAAAAACTCTCGTCTAGTACCGTGAAGATTGCGGTGTAGAGTATTGAAATACAGTTCTCTATGAAAATCCGTAGACTCTAAACGGTGTACTCTTTGAACCGTAGCAAAGAAGTGCTTAACGATTCTATCAATTTCTTCTATAGACTTAGTACGGACAAATCTATCTAGTGCTTTGTTTTCAGACTCTGCAACAGTACCTAAAAACTTGGGCATGTTCAATCCATCTTGAACATAGCTGCCCCACTCAATAACGTCTTTGATATCTACGCGAGATACGCTAACTTTATTAAACAGCTTTTCAAGACCTTTTACTTTTTGCGGATTATTACTATCGTGACAGTAAATAACTTCTTTGAACTTGGCATCAATAATCAACTCAACGCAGTCAGGACAAGGGACAAACGTTACTACCAGTATACTTCCGGGAGTGGCAACACCTTGGTTCATCATCTTTCTAATGCAGTTACGCTCAGCATGGATGACAGTATCTAGAGTATCTCCGTTCGCATCTTCACATAAGTTAGATTCTCCAGGTCGAGTACCGTTATAGCCAAACGCTACTGGTGTAAACTCTTTGCCTTCCAAATGACGAAGCACGATAGCACCTGTCTTTCTTCTACGCGCATAGCTTAAACCTGCAAAACTAAACGCTTGATGCATTATGCTTACCATCAGTTCAGGATAGTTCTTCAAAAGCATTTTTATTCCCTACTTTTATTTTTAAATCGAACGTAGCAGTAAAGAAAGACTAATAGGATAATGGGAGAAAGCACTACGAATAGCACTAACTCCTTTACTGGTATTTGCCTAAGCATCTGCAAGTTCCGTTACGTATCTATATACATCATTTACAGTTTTCAAAGTACTAAACTTTTCATCGTCTATAGCAATACCAAACTCTGACTCTAATCTCATAGTCAGTTCTATGTAATCTAGGTCGTCTGCTTTGAGGTCATTTTTCAAGTCAGTGCTAAGATTTATATCTGACTTACCCATCTGCCTTTTGATGCAGTTAAACACACGGTCTTTTGTTTTCATAACTTACCAAACTTTCTTTGAATATTTTTGAGAATTTCATCCAAGCATCCTACTACCTCAATATCTCCAAAGTTAACACTCATAAAAGCTATACGCACAGTGTTGTGCTTGGTACGACTTATAATCATATCCTTGATTAAACCTACATCCTTTAGAAATTCTATAGCATAGTCCGTTCGCTTTTCTAGAATGGCTTTGAGTGCGAATCTTACTATGTATGCAGTCTCAACATTTTTAAGTTTGTATATCTTGTCCTTAATAGTGTCCTTATTAAGTACCAGTCTACCCGATTCGTCTAAGTCTAATACGTTGACTCCTACGCTTCTAAAATGTTGTGCATAACTTTTGTTGAAATTGGGTAAAGCTTTATATGTCTTAGTTCCAATATGCGACGCACCTAGATTCAAAAGATATCCATTTACGAAATCTATGCAATCATCAAAGGGTACGTTTTCTGGTATTAATACATTAAAGCCGGATGGAATTGAACTTGCAAGAAGGTCATCAAATTTCCAAATGTAGTACATGTGAATACACGCACTAGAATGTAAGCTAGGATTATCCTGAGATAGAATTATTCGTTCACAAGAATAATCATCAGGGTTATCAAGTAAATCAGTACATGATTGTAACATACGACGAAACTGAGAAAGTCCATCGTTCTGATTTATATAACCCTTATACAAGGTGTGCTGTTTTAGTCCTATATCTACCAAAACAATAACACCTATCTTCGCTCTATCTTCAAGCGAATGAGTATCTAAGATTCTAATTCTCCACTTCCCTCTAACAAACTCTTGGAAAAATCCGCTAGGCAAAAAAGGCAACGTATGAGGTTCTTTCTCTACGTTAGAAATTGGTTCGAATCCAAGAACGTTTTTTAAGAATTGTTCTATTTCCATTCATGACCTCCACGCTTTTAAATTAGCGTGAAACTCAGACATTAAAAAAGGGAGCATAGCCCCCTTATAGTCTTACAAAGAATTTATCTTTTGAATCAACGATACCAGAATGTAGAACAAGACCGTTCTTACCTATAGTAAGAAAGCTACTCTCAAACTCAACTTCTATTCCAGCATCATCAAGAAGAGTAGAGTAGTAACTTAGATACTTAGCAACTCCACCCATGCAGACCGTCATGCCAGAGATAGAAGATAGTCTGTTAGATACCATTCTTTCTCTAAAGCCGTATTCCATTAGTGCTATAATTAAGTCGCGGTCTACGTCTTCTACTGTTCCAATTTCAGGCTCAGCAACTTTCTGTACCAAATCAAAATCATAGTTAACATTGAACGGAGTAAGGGTCAGCTCTAAATCGTCTTCTCTGAAACAACTCATTGTACTGCTTGTTTCAATAGTTTCTACAATCCAGTCCTGAGTTCCGAACGGTTCTTCTGTAAGTACAATTCTGTAGTAAAGCCCATTCGAGTATCCAAACACCAAGTTATCATTGCGATAGACTTTACCGTTGTCTACCATGCTTGAAATAACTCGGTGCATTACACGAACAGGACTTACCATTGATTGTTACCACCGTGCAGATTGTTAGTGATCTGATTAATCATATCGACACGAGCAGTAGACATAAAACCTGCAAAGATAGATTCAAAGAAAATGTGTGACTTTTCTTTAGCAAGCTTTTCACAACGCTCTTCTAGCTCTTTACCTAGATTAATAGTTGGAACATACATACCGTTCTGGCCGTGTTCGTCAGTAACAAACTCGCTTTTATGCGATATGTTAAAGTCTTCTGATTCAAATATACCCGATATATGTTTATGAACTTCACGCGCAAAGAAGTCAAAGCAAATAACTTCGAATGGGCTAGCTTTTACACCAGTAGTTTCTAAAACCTTTCGCTGAGGCTTGCCAGTAAAGTTACCGCCTTCCTCACGAATAGTTCTATCAATAATTACACGATCACTCGGTTCGTTAAAGAACTTGTCATACGCTTTCTTAATAAGTGTATCTAGCTCTTCGTCCGAAAGAAGTCCAGCAAAGACCTCACGAATACGGTCGCGAGTACGTTCTTCAATTGTTGCAATATCTTTTCCGCTCATTTGTCTTTCCTTTTCCTAAGTATGACTGATTTATTAGGGGCACTTCCTAAGCTTTGTATTTTCTCGGAAACTGCATGTTCCCTAGAAGAGTATTCGCTTTCTGATTCGTTGAAGAAAGGACATACCTTTAAATAGAATTTTTCGTCAGAACCCGTATTGTCTATCCAGTTGAAAATATTTTCATAATGAACTACACGAACTTGACGACCTGCTTCGCTTAAAAATCTTGATACTAAATTCTTAAAGCCTTTATACGGGTCAACGTGAAACCATTCTTGAACTTCACTTACTGTATCTAGACTCCAAGGAGATTCATCAAAATCTTTTCCTACTACAAGTATAAGATTCATCATTTCGTTTTCTCTATAGCTCTTAATGTGAAAGATGCAGTGTGAGGATTGTCCCGATGGTCAGGCTTTCTATTGATATGCTCTACTTCCCAGCCTTTAGACTTTAGATACGTATTAAGCAGAGGGTAGTGAAATCTTTCAATAACATCGTAGTTCTTTTTCGAGTTTTGAAAAGTAATTGTCCAAGCTTTAGGATATTTAGGACTGTCTACTACAATAACATCAAAATCTTTGTTGTCTTTTCCCTCTTCTTTTCTTACTACTGCCTGTATCGCAACCGCAATAAGTTGAAGCATGTTCTCAACAGGCATGTTTATGTTTTCAATAGAAGACGAGTTCGGTATTGAATCTAAAATATCCATTTTATTTTTCTCCTTTTCAGGTAATAAGTTTTGTAAAGCTTCTACGCATCGTCCAAACTTAACCGTCATATCGTCCTTAATAGCCCGAACGAATTCTGGATTGTCAGAAAGACTAGTTGTGTGGTAATTCAAATAATCTGGAAAGATAACAGTACTTTCAACACTTATAGAAAAATCGTTAAAGGCTGAAAAAGCAGTTGTTACTTTAGCGCTAGCTCCTACCTCAGGGTCTACTTGAACAGATGGAGCAGAGATAGATACACTAACTTCGTCACGCAAGTTACAGTTTGTAATAGTCATAGACTATCCTAATGACGGGACCCAGTGGTGGAACACAGGGTGCTTAATGAAAGAATTGAACACGCGCTCGTTGTTGTTCAAGCACTGTCTGTAAGATTCGGTTGCAGCCCAAGCAAATTGAGCATTGCGTACATCCAGAAAGATATGAGTAAACATCATACCGTTCTTTTTAACTTGTTCGAAGCACTTGATAAAATCTGCATCACTGCCGAACAAAGGAAAAGACAACGTGCTAAAAGTTTCGAATTGTTCTAGACGAAGGTCAAACGGCTCTCCATATTCACTACGAAGCTTTTTAACTGTTACAGGCATTTCAGTTTCAAATGATTTTAAATCAACACCTGCTAGAGTTGGACATACTTCGCCAGCAATAGTTTTTTCGCGTTCAGTAATAAAAAGAAAGTTCATAAATATTCCAAAAAGATTAGTGGGTGGTGCTAGTGTTGCTTTGCATAATAAAATCTATGCGTTTTTGTTTGGCTTCTTCGAAGTTGATATCGAGAATGCCGTCTTCAATTAGGAAACTTGAATACAAAAAGAATTGTGTCATTATTTCCATAAGGATTGTTCGGTCAGTTCGCATAAAGCGTTCTGTATCAGCTTTGTTGAAAGCAATAGCTAACTCAGACAGTTCTTGATTGGTAACTGTTTCTTGTGCAGCAAGAGCTTGGAGCTTCATTAAAGGCTTTTCAAACTCTTCTTCGTTTTTCATAACGCTACAGCCTAGTGATAGGCAATTACCAAGTGAGTCAAAAAGCTTTGCATCTGTTATACTAGGAAAGAGAATTACAAAAGCGTTTAAGGGTCCTACCGTTATTTGATTTTCTAACTTGCTATCTATAACCGTAAAGAAGTGTTCACTAGATAGGATTAGGTATAGGTCTTGCAACCACTTACTGTTTGCATCCAAGGCTATTAAGTGTTTCTTTTCGTATTCGATTCTGTCTTTCATAACATACTCTTGTTAATTAAATAAACTTCTAGACCTTCAAAGTCCCAATTGAAGTCTATTTCTGCTTTGTATACGGGTTTTGCTTTTGAGTCAAACGTACTTTCTTTAATGTCTACTCTAAATGCAGACCCAAATTGCGGTATTTTAATTATGTATCTACTCTCCATAGCGAAAATAGAAACATTATTATTAGGTGTGTCAGTAAACGTCAATGCATCATAGACAGACTGGGACAGTTCAGGCATAGCTTTTATTAAATAACGCGTGTTACCATTCATTAAAGTCTTACCATCGTCGCCCAGAACTTTCTGAATCTGCGCATAAGATTCTAAGACTTTAAAGTCTCTTGCGTCGATAATATTATCTACCAGTTCTTTTGTAGCCTTCTCTACCGTATCCAGTATATCTAAAGTGACACCTACAATTTTAAAGCCCGCCTCAGCAGTTAAAGTCCAAGAGTGTCTGCAAGAAATATTAGGCTTACTTACAGTAGTATTAGAGTCCGATAGATGGGAGAAGTGGTTAACGCTTGCATTGACAACTAGACCGTCCAGAAGCTTCTTTCGTTCTGTATCGGTCTTAGCTTCATCATACAGGCTTTGTAAAACATTTCTTGCATAGAGCATGGAGCAACCCCTTGATTTGCAATTTGCTAATTTACTATTATTACGTGGTATTTACAGTTTTATAAAATTACTGAGTGCAGGAGTACTTATGGGTAGTTCAGTTATGAGACTTGGAGATAAGAGTGTAGGTCACGGCTATCCGCCTGTTCCATCCATCCAAGCAAGCAGCAACGTCAAAGCTAATGGTATTGGTGTTGTGCGTCAAGGCGATAAGTACGCCGTCCATTGTCTATCTAGCAGTTGTCACCAAGGCGCAGCATTAGGTTCATCGACTGTTAAAGTTAATGGTAAAGGTATTCATACTACAGGAAAGAAGCTTACTTGTGGAGACACAGCAGGACAAGGAAGCTCTAATGTAAAGGCAGGTGGTTAATGGCACGTTCTCCTATCAATCTTTCTTATTACGAAAGACACACAGCACAAGAAATCCCTACCAACAATACAGCTATAGCTCAAAGAGATAATATAGTTGATACCCACAGAACTGCCCAGCGCAACTTCTTATTCTCAGATGTAAACCTTCAAATGAATAAAACTTCTCAAACAGAAGTGCGCGACAGAGAAAGCGTTGTGCAAAGTATCATGATGATACTAGGTGTAAGCAAAAGAACAAGATGGTTTAGACCTGAGTTTGGTGTAGACTTAGAACGACTCCTATTTCAACCTTTAGATACAGTAACTGCTAACGCTATTCGTAGTACTATCATTACTGGTCTTACTGGAAGTAGAATAGGTGATAGCAGAGTTAATGTGCGCAACGTTGAAGTTCTACCAGATGTAGACAACGGCAATTACTTTGTTTCTATCGCTATAGAGATACCTAGACTTGGGCTAACTTTTGAAAACATAGAATTTGGATTGAAGCGACTATGAACAACATTCAACTATCGAGAACTACAGTAGGTTTCCAAAACATTGTTGACGAAATCCAAGAACAGTTTGCACAAGAATACCCTTGGCAAGATAAACTTACTTCTAGTTTAAATACGTTTCTTGTAGATGTAATGGCAGGTCTTTATACCAATGCAGGTGTTAACCTAGATATTGCACAGCTAGAATCTTTTATTACTCATGCTAGAAGAGATAGCAGTATCTTTGCTTGTACAAGAATGTTAGGGGTTAAGATAAATCGCCGTACCAGTGCAAGAGCAGAGTTCCAACTTACGAACAACTCAAACGAAAAAGTTAACGTGCCTCCATACGCCCAGATAAACGTTTCTGGTAGAAGCTTTTATTGTCGTGAAAGTATTATACTGCAAGTAAGAGAAACAAAGATATTCACACTATATGAAGGTATTGTTCGTCGTAAAGAATTCTCAATGGCAAACAGAAACATAAACATGCCAGAGATTGTACTAGGTGAACCTAACTTCTCAGTTGCTGATCACGATCTACTTGTTTATACAGTAGATGAAAAAGGCGATTACACAGAATGGGAAGACCACGAAGAATCTCTAACTGACCTCACTTCATCAGATACAAAGTATTTTGAATCTACAACAGGTGACGGTGATGTTTCTCTTCTATTTGGTGATGGTACGTTTGGTAAAGCACTGACAAAGAAAGATACTGTTATTGTTCAGTATGTAATTACTCAAGGTCAAAACGGCAACGTTGGTAATACTGGTACACGAGCAACCGTAGTAGCTAATCCATTAGTTACAGGTTCTTCTATTGAGAACATTAAAGGTGGTACGTTTCCAAAGTCAGCAGCGTATTACAAAAAGTACGCCCCACATATTTACCAGTCTAAGAATACATGGACTAGACCGTCTAGCTGGAAAGGCAACATCATGAAGTATCCGGGCGTTGCTGATTGTACTATTATGTCTCAGCGCGATATTGCCCCAAATGACCCAAGCTGGATGAATGTAGTTCGTGTATGTATTCTGCCAATTGGTAGTGCTACTTGGGGCGGTGATAATCCTAATCCACGTAGCGCAATATGGAATGACTTTGTAACATACGCACAGCAACGTATAGGTCCTCACATTACGATTCAAACATACAACCCGAAAAAGATTCTGGTTGATTTGAATGTTGAAGTATCTGTACAAGACTGGGTTAACTTGCAAGAAATGAAAGCTACATTACGTGAAGCAATTATACAGCTATTCAAACGTAAGCCAGGCATGTTAGGCAAACGCTTTTCCAAGTCAGATGTTATTGACGTATGTAAGTTTATTCCAGATGAAGACACGCGCCGTGATGGTGTTGACTACGTAGAAGTACTAAGTCCTACCAACGACCTTGAGCCAGATTCAAAACTAGAGTATGTGACACTTAACAGTTTGAACGTTTTCGTTAAGTACACAGAACGTGAGGACAGATAATGAGTAAGACAGCTACAGACTTGCTTGTTGATATTCTAAAGGAAGATGATTTATGGTCTTCCTTTGCAGATGTTGCACAGCGAGTATACGACAGTAAGCTAGGTTCTCCTCTAAAAGAACTAGAAAGAATTCGCTACATCGATCAAGACACAGACCCTGTATTTATCGAACGAGCTATTCGTCAAGCAGGCATAAACCTTACTAGTGAATTCTTTGAACACAACAAAGAGAAGCTTACCAATTCATTCTATCAGTTGATTAAGTTTTGGGAAACAGACGGCAATCCGAACTATCCTAAGTTTATCAGCTTCTTACTTGGTAGAGACTTCAAAGAAGATGTTCTTTATACAAGTGATTACATTGAGTTTTCACCTACTCATGGAAAGCTTGTTGTAGACGGCGGTAACTGGTATAGCACAAGCACAGTAGATATAGCAGTTGATGTACAAGGCCTGAAAGAAAGCTTAACACTGCGAATCACTACAGAAGATATTCCTAGTATTCGCGAACTATTAGGTTATTCTACGGCTACTGATGAAGAACGTGTTTCAATCAATGAAACGATTCGTGTACTCCAATTAAAAGAGCTAACTACTTCGGACAACCCAGCTATTGTTCGTAAGCTGATAGAGAATAGAATACTTAAAGTTTATTATCAGTTTGCACCTATTGAGAAAGTTGTTAGAGATATCTATCTGACAATTTCAGCAGTAGCAAATATAGGTATGTTTGGTTCTAGCTTAATTAAACCAAAGCGCTACGTAGACCCGAACAAGCCTGCTATTGTAAGTATGGAGTTTGTTATTCCATCTAAAGTGCAAGGGTTCAGAAAGTATCCAGCGCATGTACTGGTATCCTACATGGATGAAACGCAAGCCAGCGAATATCCTATTTCTGTTTCTGGCGAGTACGTTAAAAGCTTTGACGGCAAAACGATTGAGTTCTCAGACATTGATTTTGTTACGGATATTGAATTCACGTATACTGCAAAAGGAACAACAAAGACCGTAACGGTAGAGCTTTATCCTATCGGTACGCCTTTCATTCCTGATGAATTGCAGATAGTTGGAAGTGTTAGACCTCTTGAAGAAGCTACCAATACTTATCGTCTAATTACACGACACGACAACGTAAGAGAGTACGGTGACGAGGATAGAATTACTTGGAGCATAGATAGCGAACATGCTAGCTTCAAAGATAACGTCCTTGTAATTGAAGAAATCTTCGAAGAACACCCTGCTACTGTTACTGCTAAACACCGCAACGTTGACGGCACTACCAGTTCTGAAACACTAGCTATAACTCTAGTACCTAAAGAGCGTAACGTTGTTGCTAAAAGCATTCGTATAGTTGCAGAGCAGTACGTTGACAATGCTTGGGTCGAGTTGAATACTTTGACTGATATAGTTCAAGGCATGACAGGTGTTTTCCTTACTGCAATTGTAGAATACACTGACGGTAGCGAGAAAGAGCTTTATAGTTTACCAGCCCAATTTCGTGCTGGAAGTGCTGAGCTTACTTTACCTTACTGGCAAACGTCTACTACTGCAACTAGTATTAGTGAGACAGGCGAGATTCAGATTCCAATTGTTTACAGGGACTTTACGGCAGAGTTTGCAGTAAACTACCAAGAAGATGATAGAGTGCTTAATGGTTCTATCAAAGTATTCTTCAAAAAGCCTAGACTAGTTGTTGAGTCAATCGAGATTATAGGACCTAGTTCTGTTCTTGAAGAAACACGTAACGTTTACCAGTTGCAGGCTACTTGGTCTAATGGAATGATCAGCATTGTAGATGCAGACTGGTCTAGCAGACAAACAGCTAATGCAGTTAGCACAGAAATATCTGACTCTGGTTTAATGACTGCACCTAGTGTAGACAATGACGCAATCAATGTAAGCGTGAATGCAATCATTGATGTGTACCGTTACGACGAGGACGACAACGAAAGTATTGTTAAGTTAGCAACTTCAAAAACAGTAGAAGTCAAAGCATTACGTAGAGAAGTAAACAGTATTGAAGCCCTTATGCCTCAATCACTTTCTCAAGGTAACACTAATCGAGTTCGCTTCTATGTTGATTGGAATGACAATAGCAATACTCAGATTATTCCGTATCGTGTCGAACTAAAACAAGGTGACAGGGTTTTATCTAAGTACGTTCGTCTTGATTCTGGATACGAGTTAGAACATGAAGACAACGTGCCTGTTATTCTTTCTCTATCTGACGATCAGTTCAATGCTATCGATGAAAGCCTAGACCACCCGCAGTTTCTTATTGAATATCTAAGCGATACAGAAGAAACAAACTTCGAACAGATTAAAGGGCTGGTGGATATATACATCTACTATATAAACCCGTTAGACGTTCCAGAAGAGGGCGTTGTCCTAACTGATGAAGAACTTGACTTAACGGAAGTTCCTTACTCTACTTATGCTACCTCTATCAGCGTAACACCTAAGATTTTCTTAACAGAAGACTTGGAGATTATTTACGCCGAAAACATGCCTGAGGGTACGCGTACATTCTTGACTGCTATTGTTACTTATGCGAATGGTGAACAAGAACAAGCAAACGCTACATGGAGTATTGAGCCTAGCTTTATCGATCAAGAAATTGAAGCAGACTTAACACAAGGTCAGTTTACGATTGAGGGAATAGTTAAAGCACTTATAGGTGTAGACCGAGTTTGGTTAGACAGTAACGAACTAACGCAAGCGCAAGTAGATAGACTAATTGACGGTGAGTTGTTCTTTAAAGTTCTAGCAGAAGAGGTTCAAGCAGATTGGACGCAAGCAGTTAAGAACATTATCGACAATGACCCTGAAACTGAATATCCACGCGCAGTGATTCAAACAAGAACCTTACTTGACGGAGAGCAGCAAAGCTTCAAAGTAACTGCACGATATTTCCAACAAATAGAGTCAGTGACTATCACTAGCAATGCTAACCCTGTTCAAGCAATCGATAAGATTCTGAATTCGCGTATTGAAGGACCCGGTGAGATTTACGCAGACAACACGCTAGACTTCTCGTATGGATTAGTTGTTGATTACGATGACCTTGGTGACACCTACATGGTATCGAGTGATTGGCGTGTAGATGTAGTTAACAAAGCGGAAGTACTAACTGCTTTACTTGCAGTAAATGAAAGCTACCGTTCATTGTTGCCTACTCATGATGATTTGAGTATCTATGAAGTTAGTGAATTAGATGAAGACCAGTTATCAGAGGTTTTCCAGTCAATTCAAATTGCTGAAATAGATAACGAAGGTTACTTGTATCCACGTATCAATATTAACGCACAGCTTTTAGTATACGCCGACTATGATGACGGCATTACGCAGTTTACTGAACAGTTAGATGTTTTCATGAAAAGTACTAATGCTATTCTTACAGGCATGTACATGTACAACATTACTAACGATGGTCAGTTTGAACGTAGCAGTAACACAACACCGTCAGATGCAACTGGTGCTGGTGAGATTATTCGTCTTCCTGATGTAGCAGTATTGCCCGGCAATCCCGATAGCTTTGCAGACATTGACCCTACAAGTGGTAAACTGTTCTATCGATTTAAAGCAAAGGTCGAGCGTAACGATGAATTAGGTAATTTCTACGATCCAGAAGTTGTTGAGTGGTCGCTAGAAACATCGAGTAACAAAGTAAGCCTTACTCAGCCTAGTAGAAACGTAATTGGACTTCTTGTTAATCCTGTCGAAACAGATACGCAAGTTATTATTAACGGTGTGTACACTGAGGAATTTGCTAGAAGCACAGACGCAGTAGATGCAGGTAACCCTGCTGCTGCCCAAGATAGAGTTGAAACAGTTGCTAGCTCATTACGTTTCATCATTGAAAGCTCTAAAGCAATAGATGTAATCGAGCAGTCGGGTCAAACAGTTGTTTATGATGACCCTGATTCAATCTTTGTTCCTACTGTTAGAATTCAAAGGCGTGATGGAACATACGTTACTGACCCAAATGCTATGGTAACATGGTATGTAGTGAGCGGACCTATTGGTATTACGTATGATGCCGAAACTAAGGGCTTTAAGATTCCCAAGTTAACGAACAACACAGTAATGGTACTACGTGCTACAGCGAAAGAAGGGTTAAGAACTATCTCAGAAGATTTTGAGTATACGTTGCTTATGCAGTTTACTCCTACTGATATAACCTTAACACTGCCTCAAACTGTACAGACTGCTATTATAGATGCAGGTGAATATGAACTTGGTGCTATCATGACTGGTTCTACTTCACAAGGTCCTGATACTCTTGATGTTTCAGACAGTGCTTTCTTTTTCTTTAACTACAATGAACCTGACGCAGAGTTTGACGAAAACGTTTTGTCTATCTCTCCAATCGTTGAAAACAAAGAAATAGAAATCTCTATCAAAGCCAAAGACTATCCTAGTTTTACGGACAAGAAGACTATCAAAGTGTATTCCAGCTTTCCACTATTCGGAACATACTTAGATGGTGTTAACAATTCTGTTCGCTTCAATGATAACTTGGGTGAGTTCGAAAAGCAGGCTAGTAGAACAGGCGGTACGTTTGAAATCAATCCAGATGCAGACGAGTATGGATACTTCGCACACCCTAAAGCACTGGGTCGAGCAGAGTTTACGTATATCCCAGAACCAAATAGTGACACATCATTGTTTGGCGAATGGCAAGAACCTATTACTGTTACACGCGTCTATGAAACCGACTTAGATGAAGCTTGGTATCTATATAGAACATCGGCTAGAGGTTTTAGTCGAGGCAAGTTCTCTGTAAGGTATATACCAGAATAACTATAATTTTATAGAAACATTAATGGAAGTTTTATAATGACACCAAACATAATTCACTTAACAGAAGCAGGTCGTCAATCACTTCTTAATGCAGATGCGGGTGGCATTCGTGTCGCCCCTAAAGCATTCAAGCTAGGTGATTTAGAAGTATCAGACGTTGAAGACTTCTACGAACAAGAGGGTGGTATCCCAGACAACCTCGTAAGCAACACTGTCTATACAGGTAACATTTCTTACGTACAAGTATTGTCAGAAAATACAGTTAGATTCACATTAGATATTCCACAAGGTATACCTGATGCAAACGCAACTAGCTCTATCACTATTGGTGAGCTAGTTGTTTTATTAGAAGACAACACAGTGCTAGGTCATTGTGTTTATTCTGAGCCTTACGTTAAGTCGTCTGCCGAATCAATTCGCATTGAAGCTATGCTGCACATTAGCGAAGTAGAAGCAGGCACTATTGATGTAACGTTATCTGAGTTTGGTTCTATCCCATCTGTACCTACAGTTGAAGACTTACCTAGCCCTGTTAATGCTATTGCAAATGCAGTTGGTGTACAGACACTTGAATGGTCGCTAGATGGAAACGCAGTACCCGGCATTGCTCAGAAGTTCGGACCTGGAGGCGCACATTGGGGCTTCTCTGGATATACTAGAATCTTTAACGGTGAAGTTGGATACGAAAACGTTTACGACGAAACGGAATTCAAACAGCCTGATGCTAGTGAACTTGGTAACGTACAAGCTGGCGATGTAGTTGTAGTGCAAGTTATTCAAGGACCTGGAGCTGGTGAGACTCGTATCTTCGATGCTACTCAGAACGGTGATAACATTGCATACATTGCTAAAGGAACTGGATTTAGTGCGCTATCAGATACAAGCGTTATTTCAATCTGGTATCCACGTTCAGGCAACTACGGCGCTACATCATTAAGTTGGCTAAACGAAGAAGTTCCGTCTAACTATGTATTAGAGCGTGGGGTTACTAGTCCACGTTGGGTGCCTCCACTAAAAGCTTCTGGTAATGGTAGTACGTTGTACCACCCGCCCGGCACATTAAAAATGAGTGCTTATGTAACAGAGCCAGAGGACGCAGCAGGTTCTCGTACATTTGTTCTCTATCAAAAAGATTTGTCGCAAGTACAGAGTCAGAAAGCCCAAATTCATTACTACAGCCATGCTAAGAATAACAACTATGTAATGGTAGCACTTGGCGGCGTTACACAGCACAGAGAAGCTTTTGAGATTACAGAAAACGCAATTGAATTCTCAGAAGACTTGCCTAGTGAAACCCAAATTGATGCTCGTTTGTTTACGCTTACTCCAAGCACAGGTGCTTTGTTAAATATTCGCTATGCAGAATACATTGCAGATGGTAATCAAACTGAATTCGATATCCCTGTAGTAGGTGAAGAAAAGATAACTAGTTCTAGTCAGTGTCTGGTATACGTAGACCCTTTCTTGCAGAGCATAAACAACTACGTTATCGATGAAGATAATCAAAAGATTGTTTTCACTACTGCACCTGCACAAGGGTTACTTGTAGAAATCAATGCGTTCATTACACAAGAAGTTCGTGGGTATGCAACTCATGTTCACACTCAGAACTATGTCACTAAAGACCTGACGCGTGTTCTTCAACTACCATTCAGTCCCCAAGATAAGGGTCTAGTGTTTGTTTCTGAACAAGGTCTTCACGCTAATCGTAGCTTGTACGATATTGTAGATGACCGTTTGATTTTCCGCAGAGACATTGATGCGAATCAAGAAATCGAAGTTCAGATATTCAGAAATGTACTAAGCCAAGGCAATCCTGATAGCAGTATCCAAGGTGTTGTTACTGATGCGTTAGTAACGTCTAAGAGTATTGAGCTTGTACGTCACAACTTAGAACCTTTACGTATTCCAGTTCCTCGATTCAATATGATAGGTGGAACGGGTATTAAAGTTTCTGGTACTTTTCCTGAGTACACGATTGAATCTAAACTAAGTCAGCAAATAGCAAAAGACAAACCTGTTGTGTTCAATAACCAACACAGAATAGTTAACGCGGAAGAGATTATCTATACTCAACGTGTGAACTTTAAAGGTGATGTTATTGTTAAAGCTACAGCAGACTTCAATGCTAGACTAGGTCCCGGCTTTACGTCAGCTAATGGTTTAGAGAACATTGAATTTGTTCTTGGATTTAGAACGCACAGCCTTAATGAACCTGAGTATGGTAGAAACATTAAGGGTACTGGTAGCAGTGGTTTCAATGTAACTAATCCAGAACAGCAAGGCACGTATGCCTATGCAGATAAATCAATTACTCAAAGCTGGAACGTATTGAAAGCTAATAACCCAACTGGTGCTATTGAGATAGTTGCTAAAATGCGTGTTCGTAACGGTCGCGTAAGTGATTATGGTTCAGCACTAACGATTAACTTGGTAGTCGATGTATCGCCTAATTTGGGGTAACGTATGGCACAAGAAGCTAACATTAAAAGTCTTGTACCTAGCAAGAATAAAGAGGGAACTAGTTTAAAGACTGATTCCCTAAAAAGTTTAGCATACAGTTCCGAACAACCTGTTAGCGAAAGAGCTATTGCACAAATCGGATTCAACAAGAGAACAGGCACACTCAACTTTGTCAGACATAATGGTGAAGTTGTAGAGGTGTCTGGATTCTTAACGCTCGGTCAGATGGGTGAAGGTCCTCGTGGAGATAAAGGTCCTGCTGGCAAGAAAGGTCGCGATGGTAGAATTGGTCGTGATGGTAAGAAAGGAAAGACTGGATGCGAAGGACCGATTGGACCTACTGGTGAAGCTGGCAATAAAGGTCTAGATGGTAACGATGGTGAAACTGGTGTTACTGGATATATGGGGTGTCCCGGTCCTATTGGATTGCGTGGAGACACTGGTGAAGATGGTGACGTTGGTAACATGGGACCTGTTGGACCTGCTGGGCCTAGCTGTATAGTTGGTGAACGTGGCATACAAGGAATCAAACCAGCGGAAACAGTTTACTATGGAGAAAACGCACCAGACTCAAACTACTTTCTTTGGGCGCGACCTATTGGCACTTCTCTTCCCTCACCGATAGTAGAAGCTGAACCAATGTCAGGACAAGTAACTGATGTTAGTGTTAGACTGGCACACGTTACTGATGATTCTTATGGCGGTAACGCTATTCTTTCATTAACGAACTTTGAAGGTGGAATAGGTCCTTTCAGTTACAAGTGGGTCGATACTGATAACAGTATGCGTGAAGCTGGAATTTCTATTGACGGTTCTACTACGTCACGTTCACTAAAGATTGCTGCATTACGTACTATTCAACCTCAACAAAGCTATAGCTTTTCTGGTAAGATGGAACTCGTTATTACAGATAGAGGCGATAACAATAAACGTTTGTCTATCAAGAATATTCGCTTCTCTTTCTCAGGTTACAACAGCAGAGATAATAGTGAAGAGACTGAGCCTGGCGGTCCTGTAATAGTTGGCGGTGGTGGTTGCGTTCATGAAGATACACCAATTCTTATGTGGGATGGTAGTACCAAACGTGCCAAGTACGTCAAAGTAGGTGACACGTTGCAGTCTTTTACTTCGGCAGGAATGTTAGACGAAGACGAAAGCAACTGGAAAGAATGGAAGACTACAGAGTTCAAGAATCCTAAGATTGTACCTACTACAGCGCGTGTTGCTTACAATGCTAGCTACACTCAGTATTGGAAGATTAACAATGACGTATGCATTACACAAGACCACCCTGTTCTAGTTAGAAAGAACCAGCAGTGGGGTTGGTACGATGTGATTGACGTTAAAGTTGGTGACTTTCTTAAAGGTACAGACGGAGTTATTGAAATCAAGTCTATCGACCATATTAAAGAAAATCTCAATGTTGTCGTACTAGATGTTGAACCGTATGATAACTACTTTGCCGGACATGAGCCTATTGTTGTCCATAACACAACACAAACGGTTAAGCACTAATGATTAAGCAAAGGATTACTACAGGAACAGATATACTTCAAAGTAAGAATACACAAGATGTATTCGTAGGCGATCAGATTACTGCATTAAGAATAGGCGCTATGCCTAGTTCTAGATTTGGTAATCAAGAGTTCGCTATGGAATGGGCTACAAAAGACGTTCAAGGAAAAGTGATTGAAGGCACTGTTATAGACCGCGAAATATTCATACGCAGTGGATACTATAAAATAAACTTGATGCACTTTGTAGCCGACCAACCCATTTTAATCAAGCGTAATGATTTTTGGGAATGGAAGAAGCCTCCACAAATTCAAAAAGGCGATGTTATGTTTGGACACTCTACGCAATTTAAAGTAGAGACAATTTCTTTTATAGAAGTTAGCGTACAAACATTCGAATTAAAGGTTGATATGTGCGATACATATTTTCTAAACGGCATTTTAGTACATAACAGGGTTTAATTATGCTTACAAAAATTCCTGTAACTATGGTACGATCATCAGGTGACGAAGGTAGCAGTGTAGTTGTCAAAAACGGAAAGCTAGCTACGTCTAGCGAAGCAGTTGACACCACCAGCGAAATCGAAGCTGGATTTTATGACCAAGGAAGCGGCATTCTTACTCTAACATTTGCTAGCGGTAATGAGATTGCTATTACTGGCTTTCCTACATTCGATAGCATTCCTCAGGGTCAGCAAGGTCCTCAAGGAGAAGCTGGCGAAGATGGTCGTGATGGACGCGATGGTAAAGATGGAGAAGTTGGTGACGAAGGCTGTATTGGACCTATTGGACCTACAGGCCCTCGTGGTGAAGATGGACAGAATGGTCGTGATGGACAAGTTGGACTTCCCGGTCCTGCTGGATGTGCTGGACCTATGGGCCCACGTGGACTGCAAGGAAAGAAAGGTGAGCGTGGTGATGTAGGCCCAACTGGACCTACTGGTGCTACAGGTCCTACTGGCCCACGTGGAGAGCAAGGCCCTGCTGGAAACATCAACATAGTTATTAGTAGTACAGACCCTGGCTCTAGCATAGGACCTGGCTCTATTTGGGTAAATCCAGATATCGGTCAGTACGATGATGACTTAGACCAATTTTAAGAGAGACTTATTATGGCTATTACAAAAGCTAACTTGAACATGATTAGTGGTGGTTCTACTGTAGGTAATGTAGAATCTTCTGGTAGAGGTTTGTCTATTGTAACAGATGATGAAGTAGCAGACACGTTAGAAGGTTACTACGATAATACGTCTGGTACTCTTACGCTAAGCATCCCAGGCTATCCTGTTCTACGTATCAATAACTTTATGACTCAAAGTGATGTTGGTACTGGTAAAGAAGGGCCTCAAGGTGTTTCTGGTAACGCTGGTATTAATGGACTTCTTGGTGAAAATGGATTGCGTGGTGAACGTGGATGTAGAGGTCCTCGTGGCCCAGTTGGAGAACGTGGTGTTCGTGGTGCGCAAGGAAAGCAAGGGGAGCAGGGACCTATTGGTGCTACTGGACCTCAAGGCGAACATGGATTAGATGGTAAAGTAAGTATCTATATAACTACAGAAGACCCAGGTCCTGTTGGTGCTGGTGCTTTATGGATTAAACCTCGCTAAGGTAGTGCTATGACAACTACAAGACTAACAGTTCGTAATGCACAAGATAACGGTTGGCTCGACCAATGCAGCAGCGAGTTCTATTTTCGCGACGGCTTTAATAGTACGTGGATTCGTTTCTATCCAGATCAAACGCAAGTAAGAGATAGCGGAAACAACACTTGGATGCAGGTGGACTGTACTTTTGACGATGTACTAGATGACCCTTGTGCTAACCTAGCTATGCTTACTTCTCTTACTTGTTCTAACTCTATTCCTATTACAGAAGCAGGTTCTGGTGATGGTAGCGGTAGTGGTGGAAACGAATTTGACATACTACGTGGATATCCAGAAGGTTACGACTTACCAGATGCAGGTCAAGCAGGCTTTGGTCTAGAACGTGCTTATGGTACTTATGAAGGTCAAGTAATTAACAGACCCGGAATTGAAAACACAAAAGAAACTTATACTAATCCGGGCACTAACTCTTTTCTTGGTAGAGGAAGTTACGAGAATCCTAGTTACCTGTCTACGCATACTTTCTCTAATGGTAGTGCAATAACTGAAACTATTTATGAGTTAGGTGATAGAGGTGGTATCTTTGAAATTCTTTACGCTTGCTACCACGAACAAGGTATCTCTATTGACGTATATTATCTTGGTGCTTTAATTGCTTCCACATGCGGCAGAGTTACTGGTAGAGGAAAACTAGAGTTCGGTCTAGACCCTGCAATCGGTTCTGGTGAAGATAGAGTAATGATTCGTGTTCGTGGTGAAGACAAATGCAGATGGATGTATTCTGCTATAGGTCCTAAATCGTTTCTTACGCTTCAAGACTTTGAGCCGGGCAACAATAGACATTTAGCACAAATTCGTACTACTGAGTATATTGGTACTAGCTTGTTTCCAGCACCTGCTCATAGCCGTGTAGCTCCATTTGAGAACAGAATCACAGATGGACAATATTGGGTAGAGTACGTTCACACAGTTGGACTAGTTGACCCTGCTACAGGCCCTTATGTTCTTCATCTTAACTACGAGACTTGGGAAAATGCAGACTGGGTTGAAGTCTATCATGGCGGTGAACGTATTGCTTCAACTATGGGAAATAAAGACACAGATGGGCTTTTGTCTATTGTGTTTGACCCTTGGAGATTTGCAAACGCTGTTCCTGATATCGTAGTTAAAGTAATGGCAAGTCAACGGGAGTACGGGTCAGATGTGCTTTCGCAAGAGTACATGCTTTATGATCCAAATACTCGCGGGTACAAAGAGAATCGTTGGCCTTGTGAAGTACCAGAGTCAGGCATAAACAGTGCTGGACACCACAGTACAGAAGACCACTACTTAATGAACGACCTCGATAACGGCGTAGCTTCAATTAAAGTTACTGGCTATGGAGACTTTACGTATACAGCTAGCGTATTCAACAAGAAAGGTGAGTTAGTAACTGCTAAGCGGAGCAGAGGCACAACTTTCTTACAGTGGTTTAGACTAGAAGAAAGTGCAGATTACGACGACTTGCGAGAAATCAGTGTACGTATCGATTGTCCTATTGACAGCAGTTGGGCTTATTGGGTTGGTTGTTACATTCCTCTGCTCGATGTAGAGATTGATGATCAGGAAGTTCCAAATTGTCCTGATGTTCAAATAGCTATTAACAGCATTACAGTAGCGGAAGGCTCTACAGCTAAGTTTACAGTAGGTCTTAACTACCCAATCAATGAAGACTTGTCTTTGAATTATAGAACAGAAGATATTACTGCTAGTAGCGAAGCCGTTGCAGCAGGTGAAGTTAATCCATATCCGTTATTCAGAGATAGTAATCATGTTTCTACAGTTGTTTACTCTAACGATACTGACGGCTATACGTTAATGTTAGAATCAGACCCACACAGACTTTACGATGTTGAAAACTATCTAGAGACAGTTACTGCATACAATGGAACTGATGCAAATAGGGATGTTGACCGTAGCGTTTCTACATTCGAAGAACTTAACGATTACCAAAAGATGATTGTTAATATGTTAAAGCACCGTCTTGGTTCTTTATCTGGTAAAAAGCTATTGGTAGTAACCCACCAGCGTATTCAATCTTACTCTACACCCTATGACCCTGATCCAAGAGTAAATGAGCGTGAATATGAAATCGTTTACCAAATGTCTACTGTTATGGACTTCTTCACTAAGTCACTGGCAAACATTTACGGTATTCAGGTTGATGTTCACGTAGTCAATGAATTTGATGCACATGGAACTGTCAAGCAAGGTAGCTACTCGTACCAAGATGCAACTTATAGTTCACCTAAAAACGTAGTAGGTAACTATGACATTGTTGTATCTGACCAGTTTGGAGAATGGAGACACCACGCTAAAGAAAACGCAGGAGTAGATACTTCTAATCACTTCTTGAACAAGATGTTTAATCTTGAACAAGGTACAGCGTTTGGTGTTGCAGTAGCGAGAGCAGCTAAAGGTTCTAAGCCTATGGTAGTGATCAGTGCAGCAGCATTTGATATAAGTACCGCAGGCAACTACTACAGATTTGCTAACGCTCACGCTAAAGACCTTATCAACTCTTTCAACATTAAGAGCTTGGTAGATATTCCAGCGTCTGACTCTACCGTATCAAGCCCGTCTGGTGCGCGTAGTGTTTCTGTTCAGCAAATAAAAGACAAAGCAGGTGACAGCTATCTGTTTGAAGACTTGTCTGGGTCTAGTTCTTTCGAAAACCAGAGCGGTGTTAAGCGTATGACAAACTTTACGCTAGCTAATACTGGTTCAGATGGAAGCCCGTCTACTCCTACATCAAATGCAGATTATCAATCTAAATCTGGAAGTCTTACTATTCCAGCAGGTGCAGGCAGTGGTACTATTAGCATTAATACTTTTGCTGATAGTGAACGTGACCCGAATGAACAGTTTAAAGTTATCATCTACGATGCAAGCGTTGGTGCTATCATTCAAGATGAAGGCATTGCTACTATTGTAGAATCATCTGCCCCTGTTCAAGGAGATATGAACATTGTATATACTGGAACTCTTAGAAGTACTGGTACTGCAAAAGTTACTGCAACTAAGTACGCACACCCTGAAACTATTCTAGCTTTCAAGATTAACTCTAATAAGTTGGATATGGATTGGGGCACTGACGGTGACTTAGGTGACGGTGTTCCTCAGTATGCACAAGACAATGGAAAGGTAGCTTGCTTTACTATGTCTAAAACTGCGGACAGCGCTACAAGTGGAGTTGACGACAAAGCAGCAGGCACTAATTGGACTAGCAGACTATTAGCGGAATTTGAATTTGACCCAGCGCGTTCTTACACCTATAAGTGGAACGTTGTTACAGTTAACAATTCAATCCCAGGGTCTCGCGTATCAGTTAAGCCGTATTGTGCTTTTGATGAATCTAAAGAAACAGCCGATGTACCTAATAGTGTTTCAAACTACGGCGCTAATAATCAGTGCATGAGTATTCAGTTTGAACGTGCGGTTTCTAATTCAAGTTTAGCAGGAATTGCCAATTTAACAGTAGAGATATTTGTTAAAGACGACTTGGGTAACGTACAAAAGTCTGCACCTATTGAAGTAAGCTTACAGCAGAAAGCACAAGTTTATTCAGGTGGTGGCGGTGGTGGTTGTATATCTTTTGGTACGATGGTCGTGCTAGAAGATGGAAAATCTATTAACGCAGAAAGACTTAAAGTAGGTGACCGACTCGTTAGTGAATTCATTCCTAATATGATTGATGAAAACGTAGATGGTTGGGAAGACTGGACTACTAAAGACATAAACGGACGTTATCCTGTAGTTAGTACAATTCGAGCAATCAAACACGATTGGTTTAGAGAATATTGGATTATTAATGGTGATGTTGAAATAACCCAAGAACACCTTATCTTTGTTAAACGCGATGACACTTGGCAGTGGATGGACGTTAGGGATATGAAAGTAGGCGATGTACTTCTTTCTTGTTATGGAGACAAAGAAGAAGTTCTTGTAGGTTCTTTAACACGCGTAGATGATCCGATTGATGTAGTCTGTATAGACGTTGAAGAAAGTGATTCTTACTACGTTGGTAGAAATCCTTTCCTAGTACACAACGTAGATACAGTCAATCGAAAGGTATAAGTATGGCACAAGTGAACCCGTGGGTTGAGATATTTTACAACCCATCGGGTGTCCAAACATTTAATTATGAGTGGGCCCCGAATAAAGAGTACTGCATACAAGTACGCGAACTAAGTAAAGACGATGAAGTAGGTCATACATTTATAAATATACCTCCTGATATGGATCTCCAAAAGCCTACAAGTGGTACTATTGGTTGGAGAGCTAGTGGAGGTATTGACCACTTAGCTACGGCTGAAATAACTACAAGTGGAACAAAGAGATTTAGACTCGTCAGAAGTAAGGACGGTAGTGGAATAGTTAGAATAAGTGAAAGAAACTTAGTTCCAGATACTTCTCTATTAGACCCTGCCGATAATACTGCCGAGTTTGAGCTTTGGTATACAACACAAGGCAAGACTCTTACTATCACTAACTTTGAAAAAGACTATGAGTATTTGTTTGTAGTAGAATGTAATCAGTCTAGCCAAGAAAGATATTATAGCGGCACAATCTTCTATAACTTCGGAAGTGCATATACGCAAACTAAGTACTTTAGCAATAGAATGATAAAGTACTGGGGCCGTAGTGGATGGGATGACTGGATAAATCTTTCTGGAACTACAGAAACGACACAAACTAAGTTCAGAGTAAGTAGCCACAAAATCTATAGAATCTATAGAAGACCTATGAACTACGATTTGGACAAAGGTTTTTATAACACGTTTAAATCTGTATCTAAGGGCTCAGGTCCTCTTAACACAATGTCAGTATCAAAAGCATCTATGCCTGTAGATGGTGAATACATGTTCTCTACTCTTGATACGTACAAAACTAATGAGCTTTGCCAACAAGGTCACATGATACTTTCTGAAAAGCTTATGCCTTTGTTATCTAAAGGAGCTGGCTTTGCACATCAAGTTGGTACTGATCACTGGATGGAAGTAGTAGGAAGTTCTTTTTCTTTGTACTGGTCGGTGCGCCCAAGAGGAGGTCAATGGTTAGAAATCTTCAAGAAAGTTCCAGTAGAAGAGTATTCAGAGCCAGAACCACCTGAGCCACCACCGCCACCGCCACCAGAACCAGACCCGATTATTCCATGTGAAGATAGATGTTTGAACGTAGGCGATACGTTTGTTTCAGAAGTCAAAGTTGAAGTTAGATTTGTTGATCCACCTGACTGGCAACTTAGACGATATAAGTATGTATGGTCTAGTCCTTCCAGAGAACTAACACTTAAAGGTGTTGAACAAGGTGGACGTATAGGCATATTCAAACTTACTCGCACTATTAAGGAAGAAGATGCTAGACAGTTGATACCTTACACAGTTAACGTCACAGTATCTGATTTAGATTACGCTACAGCAGGCGTAGAAGATTCAGACGATGCAGTACTAACCTTTGAAATGCCTTGCGTAGTTGTAAATAACGGAACTGAATTCTCTGTTAATGATATCAACGTTGCCGAGTGTAGTGCTTCTGATACAGATACTACAGCTACGTTCACCATTACTTCGAGTGAAGCAGTCATAGGAGATAGTCGTACCGTAGAGTATTCGACAACTGGAATAACTGCTACTTCTGGTAGCGACTTTACGGCAGCAACAGGTACAGTAACATTTGATGAAGGCGATACATCTAAGCAGGTGGATATCGTTATCAAGTGTGATGACGTTCCAGAGCATGACGAAACATTCAAGCTTATTATTTCTAATCCTAGTATCGGAACTATAGGCAAAAGGGAGGGCATTGCTACAATAGTCGATAATACTCCTGATGTTACGGAAGTTGAGTTAGCTAGTGAGGGCGAAAGCTTTCAAGTATATATCTTCCGAGATATGTCAGGCTCTACTTCGAATGGTAGTGATATTACTTTAAATGGGACACCTGAACAAACTCGTGACGATACTATAATTCAGATACTAAATGACTTCTCAATACCAAGTAATGCAATTATAGGTGGTGAGTTTGCATCCGTATCCATGTTTACTTCTTACGTTAGATATGTTTTAGACAACGTGCCTACCACTCAAAAGAAAGTAAGTATTCTGTACATAACTGATGCCACAGATGGATATCCTACTACAACTATGTTCTATACATACAGCTCTGCAAGCGACAACCACCCGAAAGAAAGCGAAGCTAATACTACTACAATTGAAGTAGATGAAGTAACTGCCGAAGAAGGCTCAACGTGGAATAGTACTATCGGAACTGTTCCAAGTCACATTGAAGATTTGAAAGTTACAGTAGTTCGTATACTAGGAGAATCGGCACAGCAGTCTGGTAATGCACCGACAGCAGAAGCAGGGTACAATGGTATCTTAACTACTGCACCTAGCGTTGTATCGTCTGCTAGCTTTGAAACGTTCAGTGAATATACTACGGGAGAAGATAGTGTTCTTAACGACCGTATCGCTGAGGCTGTTTTAAATACTTATACTGCTTATTGTGCTAAGTCACCTGATGATACTATCAGTATACAAGCCGCAGACGAAACAGAAGCGAGAAACAAAGCTAAGCCACTACTGAACTGCCCGGATGATTAATATGCATAACGTTTTACAATGGAATACAAAGCTTGCTCCTACTCCAATGAACAAGCAAATGGTATTAGAGAAACCGAAGTTTACAGGCTATGCTTATATTTGCTTTAGCACACAAGTAGAGTCTGTTCTTCAAAACTCTAATTTAGTATTAAAAGCGGAATCGTATTGTTTCAAAATCACGCCTGCCGATAGATTTGTTCTTACTGTCAAAAGCGATGTACCTTATTTTATTTCTTCACAACTGATGGAGTTTAAAACAGAATCGGGTACAGCTAGTATAGATAAGTTCAAGTCTATCGGCTTGTTCTCTACAGGTCGTGTATCATTAGACTTTAAAGAGAATCGTGGTTACGCAATTCGAAACGAAGACAACTCTGTTATCTATGCAGGGCACGAGCCTAATACTGTAGAGTTTAATTCTACTGGATGGTTTGCTATCGAAAACATAGATGACAGACCTCTTATGGTAGATATAAAACTATGAGTATGCCTGAGTCTCCTAAGAAAATCCACATGTATGTAAGAGACAGACATAACGAAAACAACCCGTGGAGCACAGATAACTTCCATGACAGAGGTTGGAAAGTTCGTAGTGAAGATAATAGTAAATGGATTGTTATGGGTCCTGAAAATGTTCGAATAAGAAACCCTGAACATGACCCAGATGTACATGATGCAAACGATCCAGATTACCCTCTTTGGTTAGAGCCAGAGAATATTGAGGACTAGAAATGTCGTTGACTAAAGTTAATCTTAAAATGATATCGCCTTCGCCGGGTTCGGAAACTGGTGATACTGTTTACAATACAGAGCAAGGCTTACAAACACAGAACCCTGCTGAACAAACTTCTAGCATGATTGAAAAGTTCGATGCTGAGTTTGATAAGCAGTCAGGCGTATTGTCTATTACTATCAATAATAGAACAGTGCGTGTTACTGGAATTCCTACAGAGCTTAACTTACCATCTGGGCCTATTGGACCTCGTGGTAAAGAAGGGCAACCTGGAATCTCTGGTAGAAATGGACGCGATGGACCTAAAGGGGAGCAAGGCTGTATTGGACCGAAAGGGGACAGAGGTCCTCGTGGAGCTACAGGTCCTACTGGTGAACGTGGTATACAGGGTGTGATTGGACCTATAGGCCCAACTGGTGCTACAGGTCCTACTGGTGAACGTGGTATTGATGGTGACGAGCCAGAATACTTCGCAGGTGTACGTAATGAAGAAGGCTCACACTCGTTTATTGAAGTAGACGGTGAGGGAAACACTACACAAGGTCGCTCTCCTTATGTACGTATGATTCGTAGTGGTGCAATGCATCAGTGGGGTAGATTCATTAACGATACTGGTACAGAAGAAGTAACTGTATTGTTTTCTGAGCCATTCAAGAACCGTGTTACAGGTCTAATGGTATTCTTCAATGATCCATACTCGTATCAAAGTCAGAACTACGAGTTTGGTACTTACATTGATATCGATAACGATATAGGTGGTTTTACTATTGGTGTTAAAGGAACTTTCAGTTTACCACTATCAGATTTATGGGACTTTAATTGGATTGCGTTTGGAGATTAATTTATGCCGTTTGTATACTATGATAAATCTATAACTCACAGAACGAATGTAAAAGGAATTTATACAACTACTCCACCAGCGGGCTTAGAGCCTATTGTAGAGGTAGATCAAAGAAGCATCGAACTGTTTAAGAGAAATCCAAATGCCTATCTTGTTAAGGACGATAGACTCATCCGAATAGAAGAAACAAATGGTAATTTTAAGAAAGAGCAAGCAGTTCGTCAAGGTAAGAACCAAACTAAACTAGAGATACTTAGTCCTTTAGAGTTCGACTCCTATATTTACAACGTAGACTCTGCATTCTATGACAACTTAACCTTGTGTTTAGGTATAGTTGCTCTAGATAAAGAACATGTTTGTAAGTTGTGGGCAAAGAATGTCTCAACTGATGAATGGATTTTCCTAGACCACGACAAAGTTAAACTGCTAGAACTTGCAAAAGCTCTAAACACCCGTCGCCAAGACAGCAGCGAAAAGCTTTATATATAATAGGATTTAATGATGGGCCTTCAACTACAAGAATTTGTTGACAAGTGCATCGATATAGCAGCAGGGCGAGGCCTTGCTTCTGACTACCCTGTAAAGTTAAGAGTAACAGAGCCAGCTAGTTCTACTGAAACGATTGTTGTCGTTTCCTACAGTGAACCGCACTACCTAATATTACCTCTTAATGTAACATGGATCGATGGAAATCCAGCAAGTGACGACTACAAAATTCCGTTTAAAAGAACATCTAAGAATTCATCAGGCGGATTACAGCACACTTGGGAAGAACTTACCACGTATGCAGAAATCTTCGAACCTTCACAGTATTACGCACCTGAAGATAATCCCGAACCTGTTTATGGAAGCGCAGAGCTAGAAAGTATCATCGACGAGCTTACTAGTTCAAAGCTAGATAAAACTGGCGGCACTCTTACAGGACCCTTAGCTACACGAACATTAGCAACTGGTGAAAACTACCAACAAACAGAAGTCGTACCTTTATCTTATTTAACGTCTAGACTTAATCAGCAGACCCAAGGTTTTTATACCATTATAATGAGTCTTATGCGTAGAGTATCAGCAGTTGAAACTCTTGCAGGTAATAACAAGTATAGACTAGATAACTTAGATATTGGTGATGGTTCAGACGGCGGAAGCGGAGGAAACACAGGCTCTGGTGTAGTTAGCTTTATCCATGAGCAGACAGAAGCTTCTGACACTTGGACTATAGAGCACAATTTTGGAACAGATAACATTCTATATGCTATCTACGATGAAGAAAACGATCAGGTGTTTCCGGTCAAAACTTCTATCGTACAGAATACTAGCAACAATACTAGTGTTATTCTATTCTCAGAAGATGTTGCAGGTAAGGCAATTTTGGTAAAAGCATGAAGAAATTACTAGCAGGTTTACTACTAGCACTAAGTTCGTCTGCCCAAGAAGTAGATGATATAAACACAATTTACTTGGTGTCTAGTAGACCTCTAGCAAGTTTCTACAGCCACCCTCTAAGTGCGAACATTGTTAGAAATACTGACAAAGATGTTTATGCACTTTACATAACCCTTGGATACGGAGATTATGGAACGTCTAGCGAACAGCTTATGCATTCTGTTGCTTTAGATATCCAACGTGTAGACCCTCAAATGATTATAGTAGATGAAGTTGATGCTACGTCATATCTACTAACTTTACTCCCTGAAAAATACAAAAATATAACTTACTTCATTAACAGAAGCTTTACTGACGGCATACCAAGGTCTAGACTATTCAGAATAGAAAACTTGGGATTTAAGATAACGTCTTTAGTGTCGGCTATGAACTTGTTTCCCGATACCTATTATATCCTATACGACACTACAGGACTGACTGCAAGAGACAGCTATAATTTAAAAAACAGTTTGCAGTCTATAACAGGTTCAGTAAAGTCTTTCGAAGTATCAAGTGTCAAACAGCTAGAAGCTCTATTAACTAAGCTCAACGAGAATCAAAGAGGTGTAATCATTAATAATATGATGGCCTTAACTGATGACGAATTCGGCAGCATAGTTAAGATGAAAGAGATTAAAGAAATACTGCAACGTAAAAACTCTAAACACCTATCTATAGGCTTTAGTTATCTTCCTGAGATAGACAATGAGTGCTTGGTACTTCAACTTGATTACGGGTCTGTAGTGAATGACTTTATAAGCAACAATGAAGAACCAGAAGATATGAACCCGCTGCCGTTTAGGGTGTACGTAGATAAAAGTAGAATGCGTTCACTCGGATTTAAAAAGAATTACATTGCAGCACACGAAGATATAGATGTGTTAGTTGAATGAATGTAAATGACCAACTTACTTCTGACCAGAAAAAGAGGTACAGAATTGCAAACATCTCTATGGTAGCGGCAGCTTTAATTGTTCTGGCAATTGCCCTAAATCAGACGGTGTTTAAAGAAGAATCTCTATCAAAAAGAGTAGTTAAACAAGAAGATATTTATTGTATTAGTGCAGTATGCATAATAGAAGGGTCTACTACAAAGTGCATGGAAATAAACCCGTCCATCAGTCACATGATAATATCGGAAGACCCACAAGTCAAACAATCGTACAGACTTGTAGTTAACCCAACTGATAAAGTATGCGGTTTAAATACATATCTATCTTTAGAGAAAGAAAGTATTGAACCTACGGAAACCGATGAAACTTCTGAGAACTAATGGATTCACTAATAAACTCATTACTTACAGGTAACCTTGGATACGGTACAATCATAATCATACTTGGTCTTTTCTATGCAGTGTATGTTATGTTTATTGTACCTAGATTAAAAGAAGTAGACGTTCTTGAAAACAAGGTTACTGCAAAAGACGAAGAGCTTAAAGGCAAAGATGCTACAATCTCTAGTCAAATGGATACTATAAATTCTATGCAAAGTACAGTAGAGGCTCTAACCGAGAATCTAGTAAAGCAAGAAAATACTATCCAAGCGCTTAACAAGATCTCTACCTTAGAAACTACTTCGTTAAAGATTCCCGTTGCTATGGATGAACTATGTAAGTCTCTAATCAAAAAACTTGAAACCGTTGACGATGCGGTTAGAGAACGTCTAGTACATACAAATGAAGCGGTGGTTAAACAAGACAAAGCTTTACTGACTTGCGTTAATGCGATAGAAGAATTGTCTTCGGCTTTTGAAGCTAACTTTAGTGAAATTGAAACTAGGTTAAATCTGGTTGAATCCCTTTGTAGAGAAATCGCTTCTAATCGTGCTAGCTCTAGTAATCAAGTTTCTGTAGCTCTATCAACCATTCAATCGGAACTATCTCAAATGCGAGGTCTCGTTGCTACACAACGCAATCAATCGCTACTAGGAAACACCGACGTTTCCATGCAAGAGATTAAGTAAATGATTAAAGTTGAATACACACCTAACAATATAAACTTTCAGTTAGCGTCTAGCGCATCTTGGATTAATTTCTATAAGGTGAGAGAGTTCTTACTTAATCAATTGATTATCTCAGAGAACCGCTTTAGTCCTACGTGTAAAGAAAGTTTCTTATGCACAGTTCACCAATTGCGATATTGGTTAGTAGAACTCGAAGAAAGAATCAAACGGGTTAAGCATGATGAAGATGCAGACGTTAGGCAAATGTCTAATGAAGAAGCAGATAACTTCGAAGCTTACCTAGATAACATCCTTAGAATAATGCTACACTATGAAGAACAGTTCGACCAAGACTTCATAGAGATTTATGCTAAGATATTCCGTCAATACAAAAAACCTATTACAGATAAGATAAGAAGGACACTAAAACAGGATTTAGAGAATAGCTTTAATGCTTGCATGGTGTTTATAACTCAGTACATGCAACACGCTATGCATATATTGTATGAGTTAGATTACTTGTACCATAATGCGAAAGATAGCGATACAATTAATTTCTATCCCTTTCTCGGGCTAGACTCTGTAGATGTTAATTTATATAGAGATAAGAGAATATCCCTTATAGACCTTCGAATAAAAGTCTATAAAGAATATAGGTTGATTAAAGAGAAATCTTATTGGACAGTGAAGTCATATTTCAACCAGTCAGCCTTGGATGCCGACTTTCATTTGTTCAAACAATTTAATAAGTTGGTGTCCGATATCGAATTACATGATATACGATTGTCGTGTGTTATGTGATATTATATGTGTATATACTCATAAATAATTAGGAGTTCCTAACATGAGACATGGTTCTATTACACTACTCGGCTCTGCTGAGTTAAAGAATGTGGTAATCGAGAAGCTAGCTACCGATCCAGCTAGCCCTCGTCTTGGTCAAATGTGGTTTAACACTACCGAAGAAGCGTACAAGTTCTTTGACGGTACAGAAGTATTCCCATTTGCCAAAGGTGGTGACTTAGAAGAGTACTTGAAGCGTGATGGTTCTGACGCAGGTATGACAGGTGAATTGGTACTTGATACTAATGACCAGTCTTCTGCTTCTAGCGACCGTGTTGCTGTATCTAAAGGTCACTTGGATACAGTTGCTGCAACTAAGCAAGACAATATCACTGGTGCTGCTTCAACAATTACAGACACTGACCTTACTGGTGACGTTGCGCTTGTAACTGACGCGGCTGGTAAAGTTGCTGAGTCTGCTACTACCTCTGCTGAAATCGGTTATGTGTCTGGTGTTACCGGTCCTATCCAAGCTCAGATTGATGGTAAGCAAGACGACCTTGGTTACGTTCCAGTAAACAAAGCTGGCGATGCAATGTCTGGTAACTTAGCGTTTAACGGTAACCGTGCTACTGGTCTTGGTGCGCCGACAGATGCTAACGATGCGATTCGTCTAGTTGACCTAGAAAACGAAGTTGCTAACCTTAACTGGCAAGACGATGTACTAGCAGTTCAGACTGATGATACTCTTGACCCAGGTGCTTCTCCTGCAACTGGTGCGCGTTACATCATTACAGACAGCGCTAACCTGAATGCAAACTTTGGTACAATCGCTGGTCTTGAAGACAACGACATTGTAGAGTTCGATGGTACTGACTGGACTGTAGCGTTTGACGTAAGTGCAGAAGGTGCTGACGCGGCTGGTACTCTTGCTGCTTCACAAGCAGACGAGAAGTTCTACCGTTATAATGTAGCTGGTACTTCTTGGAATACGTTTACTGGTCTTGAAGCGCTTAACGCGGGTATCGGTCTTGTTAAGACAGGTAATGTTATCGACGTTAACATGGGTGCTGGTGTTGCTCAGCTTCCATCTGATGAAGTTGGTATCGATTGCGGTCCTACTGGCGGTCTATATCTTGCTGACCCAACAACTGGTGATGCATCTGTAAACACTGACGCGGTTCTTAGCCTACTACTTGACGGTTCTACGCTAACTACTTCTGCTACTGGTGTTAAAGTTTCTAACTCTGGTATCACAGAAGTTGAAATTGCGTCTACTGCCCTTGGTAACGGTCTTGCTGGTGGTGACGGTGTTGCGCTTAACGTTCTTGGCGGAACTGGTATCACAGTTGACGGCACTGGCGTTAATGTTGACGAAACATATCTTGATAACAAGTATGTTAACGTTGATGGTGACACGCTAACAGGTCCTCTGATTCTTGCTGCTGACCCTACGGTTGCACTTGAAGCTGCTACTAAGCAATATACTGATGCTGCTGTACAAGCAGTTGGTGACGATCTATCTGATCTAGAAGCCCGCGTAGCTAAAGGTTACTTTGTTTATGACGGTACTGCATCTGCTGATGCTTCACATACTGTTGTTCACAACATCGGTCAGCAATACGTTAACGTTACAATCATCGATGATCTTGGTAACATGATCATGCCTGATGAAGTATCATTTGACGATGAAAACCAACTTACTGTTACACTAACTCAGGGTCTTGGTATCCGCGTTGTGTGTATGGCTGTAGCTCCTGCTGCTGCTTAATAGTAGTTCTGTCTGAGGGGGCAATCGCTCCCTCTTTGTTTTTGTAGGAGTAAGCATGAGACACTATTCAAATACAAAACACATGGGCGGACTCGATCTACTAGGAAACTTTCTAGAAAACGTAACACTCCCAATGGTTAGCGAGTGGCCTTTAGAACCTAAAGTTGGAACGTTCATATTCAAAGACAAGCGCGTTATGATTTGCTTAGAATTAGCAGATGCGCCTATTTGGATTCCAATGACTCAGGAACTAAACACGTACATCTTTGACCAGCAAGAGCCGTCTGTTGAATGGACTGTCACACATAACATGAACAGTACAAGTGTCATGGTTCAATGCTTTGATGAAAACGGAAGAGTTGTTATTCCGAAAGAGTTTGAAGCTACAGACAATAACACGATTACTATTCAGTTTGATGATCCAATGATCGGTCGAGCTATTTGTTTACTTGGTGCGTTTGATGGAACACCTAAGCCTAATGTGGGCTATACTTTGGAGTTCGAAAACAAGTCTACAGTTAATGTTAATCACATGTTAGGCTATGAACCGAGTATTCGTATCATCGTCGATGGTTACGAAATCCAACCAGATTCAGTTCAGCATATCGATACCAACACTGCGGTTGTTACGTTTAGTAACCCTACGTCTGGTAAAGTTATCGCGATTTAGGAGATTACATTATGCCTATTAATGGTAATCGTCTATTCATTGCTAGCGGTCATACGCATGTCCAAGAAGACCCTAGCAGTACTTGGACTGTAAAACATAACATGGGTCGAGAGGTTGCTGCGGATGTTCTTGTACACATTGACGGAGTGTTAGAAAAGATTCTTCCACAAAGTCAAATCAATACAGATACCAACACGCTAACTGTAAACTTCTCTAGACCTTTTACAGGTAAAGTAAGGGTAGTATAATGAAAGTAGATGGTGTTGACTTAATTGACGGCAGTAAAATATCTCGCGAGTTGATTGACTTTCGCGGTACAGTCTTTCCAGAAACTCCCGAAGATGGGCAGCTCTTTCAGTTAACTGCTACTGTAGATACAAAAGAGCCGGGTATCTACGTATATAGTGCAGCAAGAAGCGAGTGGATTGTTCAAGAAGATAAAGAAAGACAGCCGTATGATATTGCGCTATCTGTTATCGGAAGACCAAAGCCTAACGCTATTGTAGCAAACTACATTGCAGTTCGTACGGCAACAATCTATGCAGACTTCGAAAGAAGTTTAGCACTAGCCCAAGATGCTACAACAAGTGAAGCTGTTTTCAATATGCGTATCATCGATAGCGATGGAAACGTAGTGCGTGAAATTGGTACTATCACTTTTGCAGCAGGTGGCAAAGTAGGATCATTCACTCCTGCCACACCTAGCGTACCGATGCTTATCCAGAGAGGTGAAATTGTTTCACTTAAAGCACCAGAAGTTCGGGACGCGACACTTAGAGAAATTTCAATAACGATTGCTGGGCAACTGGCAGTACTAGCAGACTAGGAATAACTATGAAAATGCAACTTAATCTTTCTACTATCCAAGCAGTAGGTATGGAATACTTAAACCGTTCAGACAATCTTGCGCTAAGCAGTAAAAGCGCTAAGCAAGAAGAACTAAGTCCACTACAAGAGGAATATAGAAAGTTCTTTTTCGGTCAGCTTGAAGAGCATGGTTTCGATAGAAGCCCAGCGGAAGGCAACGAAGAAGAACTACGTGAATTCTTTAACAATATCAAAGCTCGTTGGAAAGTGCGTAAGCGTGAACTAGCTGATAAAGGTATTGTGGGTGCAGAAGATTAAGTTGCTCATAGTGCGATGGATGTAATTGACCTACTCGGACCTATAGCTAATTACTCTTGGGGCTATATACTTCTTAGCTTCTCAGTAACTATCTTGGGTACGCTGATACACTACGTTAAGAAGTGTATTAAACTTGAGGCAGACTGGAATACATACTGGTCTAAACATAAACCTCAGACAATTACAGCTATCTTTGCAGTACTTGGATCATACTTTACAATCTTGTATACAGAAGCAGATCCAAGCTTGCTAACCTTCATAGCAGTAGGTTACTCAATTGATAGCATGTTCAACAAAGCACCGCCAAGCTCTAAAGTTCCTAGACGAAGAGCTAGTGATGCGTTTAGACAGGATGATACTCAATGACTGAGTGGTTTAAGCGCTGGTGGAAAGCGATATTAGCAGGTCTCGGTTTAATATTGTCGGGGCTTGCTATTGCTTTTACTGCTGGCAAGAAAGGAACAAAGGTTTCAGACCTTGAAAAGTCTATTAGAGATATAGATGATGAACAAATAAAAGAGGAATTGAAAATTAACAAGGAAGTAAATAAAGCTCTACATAAGGAGCGAGAGGAACTAGCCGAACTAAATAACGAAGTACACGAACAGATAAAGCAAATGCCTAAGTACGATCCTGAACTATCAGACGTTGATAACCTGAAAAAGATTACAGAGTCCAAATGGTAAAGAAGCTATTATTGGTGTTGTCGTTAGCAATAACCGGGTGTGCCTCCAATCCACAAGAAGTCACCAAAACCCCAAGTATACAAAAAGAACTCTTTGATATAGAGCTTCTATCTCACGAACCTGTTAAACCCATTCCATATCCAGAAGATTTAGAGCAACGAATAAAAGCCGCTACTGTAGTACGCAAGACGTATGACCAAAACTTTGAGTTGTATCAAGAAGTACATGTAGGGACAGAAGAAACTAATACAAATTATCTACCTATTGCAGACCGTAATGACGAACTGTTTATACTGGTAGACACTGAAACAGTATTTAAGATAAGGGATGCTGTAGTTGCTGCAAGAGATAACGGAAAGCTTGTAGAGAAACTGGATAAGGTTCAAGAACTGAATATAGAAGAAAGGAATCAAATACTCCGTATGCTTAGGCTAGAGTACATGCATAGTAAAAGAATGGAAGAATTCAATGAGTACTACAAGGATGAAATTAAACGCCAAGAAACAAGCAATAGAATAGACTCGTTAACTTGGCGAATAATTGCAGTACTGTCCTTAGCCGTAGCTATTTAACAGATACGTCAGCTTTAGCTTCATAGACTTTGTTGGCGTATGATAAGGCTAGAAATATTATAACGCACACAATTCCTAGCCTTCTTTTCATACTCACCGATATGGCCTTGTATCATAAGTCATTTTGATATTTCCAGGCTTTCTTTCTAGATTATCGAAAACATATTGAGCTTTCGCTCTGTCCCCAAAATACCCCGATATAAAACACACTCCATTTATAAAGAATGCTCGACCTGGGCGCATTAAAAAATTGTACTTGTAATGATCATACAATCCATCTAGTTGAACACCATTGAATAAGTATGATTCATTTAAGTACAAACCTATCGTTGTAACTATTTCAGTATCGCAATAGCTGTCCTCTATTAGGCCCATGCTTCTTAATGCTTCCATGAACCCATCCCGAGTTAGTTCCTCGTTCTGGTCTGTAGAATTCAAGAATGAGTTGATCGAACTGGAGGTTGTCTCTACACCAGTCGAATAGAGCTTGGTTCGATAGGCCTGCGAGTTCGAAATCAACGGCCATGCCCTTAGGATGTTGTTTACGTTCATAGTATTCTCTCCATTCCTCATGGAAAATCTCCGGCAGAATATAAAGAGTTGGATACTTGCGATATGTATTTTTATCTACACCCTCTACACCTTTGCGCATAAGTTTTTTAAAAAATGATTCAGCACAAAGAACGTATTCTAGCTCTTCACATCGAAACCAGCTATTAGGACTGAAAGGTCTACGTGTCCAACTGCGCACAGGTTCAAGAATTTTTTCCGCTGTATATGCAGCACAGTCGAGAATCTGCTCTGTAATTGGAGTCGCATTATCAATACCTAAACGCTGCGCTTCGTAGCTTTTGAATACTTCTTTAAACTTGAAGTGGGTTGAAACTTTATAATCTGGATCACGAATCATCGGACTGACTCCCGTAAATATGTGAATGTTGATTCCTAGGGTCTTTTGTGACTTCTGATGTTAGTCGTGTCATTTTGCTATATAATGAATGGAAATCAATATTTAGTACATCACACGCTTTCATGCAATTAAAACCAGCCTTGTCATACTCAATTAGAAACTTACGAATTTTATCAGGTTTAAGCCTAAACATTCTAAAGAAATGCTCTTGCTCAATAACCGTTTCATATATTGAGAAATAAGATATACGCAAGTAATCAAGTATGTCTTGTGCTGTTCCAAATTGAAGAGAAGCGTAATATACAGGCAAAATAGGTAGATCGAGTTCTTCCCTAAATTGGTTTAAGTTAATTACACTGCCTGGAACATGATATATTCCGTACTTAACATAAGTTTGACTAAGCTTGGTAATAACCTTGTCTTCATCATACTCACTAGACAACGCTCGGTCTAAGCCTTTAGTGTTGAGTTCCAATCTACGCTTTGCGTATGCGAAACTTGCGGGCTTTTCCTTTATTCTATTAAACCAATAACTACTCATATCTAAACTTCTAACTCAGGGTCATCACCCTTCAAATTGCTATAGACTTGCATAAGTGCAGACGTAAAGCTTTCATCTGATATAACAAATGCATCGAATAAATCAGGGTCTGTAGGATAAACGTGAATGTTAATCAAATTACCGTACTTCCCTACAGTTAAATTAACACCATCAAGAACAGATGAATAATTATCGGGCAAGCTAGACAATTCAGATAATACATCTGGATTCAAATTAGAGCTTATTCCATATATCATACCTATCAAACCCACCAGCATTTCTAGCTTTGGATTCAAGTTCTTGTACTGCCCCAGTACGTCCAGCGCTTCTAATAGTGACTGATTGGTTTCTTTCAACGACTGATCTAACGAAGGCATAAGTTACACCTCTAATTTAATTTGATAGGTCTTAGCGTTTGCATTAGTGTTTGGATCTAGCAGACTAGTTGCGCGTACAGCATTAGACAAAAGAAAAGGAATGTCGTGATACTTATCGAGTGCGCCTGTTAAGAAGGCTTCGATGTTTGTCTCTGTACCAACTTGCTCTAATGAACCTAACACTGCACCAATTGCAATTCTAGAGCCAGAACCTATACCGAGAAGTCTACCTTTCGCTACGCTGCCGTCTGATGTTATATGGAACAGACCGTGTGGAGTAGCTATCAAACAGTCAGCGTAAGTATCGACACTGCACTCAGATTCAGAACCTAGAACGCAAGTGTTATGCTTCACTGCAAGAGTAAGCATTTTCCAAAACAAAGATAGACCTTCAAAATTTAAGGCTTCTTCTGAAAAGTCTCTGCTTTGTTTTCTGTCTAAGTCGAGGAAATATAGCAAGCTATGGTACTCAAAAGAGTTTTCTTTTATTCCCAAAGCGCTGAATGCGTCAATAGAATTAAACCCACCAGCCTGTATCTGAATAAGAACGCGCTTTACTAAATGTGTAACGTCAGCATACCCAGAAAAGCAAATGTAGTTTTTACCTACACTAAATGCTTTCTGAGTAGTTTCACTACCTATATAGTTCATTCCGGTCAATCTAGAATCTACACAAAGATGAACACTATCTTTGCTTTGAATTCCTATACATGTTGTCATACCTTAGCTCCTGCTTTAGATAGAACTACATCGATATCAAGTCCACATCGTTGTGCAATATCTGTTAAAGTAGTGATTTGGTTTTCAATCTCTTGACGTTTATACTTAGGCCAAGACCCAGACTCTTTATTATATTTTTCAATCAAAGGAGTCAGAGTTTGAAGAACAACCCAATCATTAGAAAATTGATTCGTGGAAATTAACTGCTTCATTTTATCCAAGATGTTATAGTCAGCCGATGAATCGTCGTACATAATAGATGCTAGTACGTTTCTAGGTATTTCAATCCATACCTCGTCTTTTGGAGGCTCGAATGCAGGATTCATCTGACTATCTAGCTTATCGAACACAGCAACTACAGGAAACACCGTACTATTTCTAACTAGAAATTGTGTTTGCGTTCTGTACTTACTGTTTGCGTATTCTGCATAAGTCCTAACGGTGTCATACAGAAAACTAAAATCAGTTGATAGATTATCGAAAATAAGGTTAAAAATCTTTTCGTTTTGCTTAGACTTTGCTTTCATCTTATGCTTGTACATATCTGTACCTAGATAAGAGGTGGCTAGTCTATTTCGATAAAACATTTCACTAGGAACGTGGTATTTTTCAAAAGCAGGAAATAGCCCTGAGAACCCACGTATGTCCAAATGTAGAGTACAATCATATTTTCTTTTTAGTTCTATGAAGACTCTACTTAATCTTTCTTTTTGCGCGTAATTGTACCAGCTATTGCAAAGCAACATCGGAACAAAATATCTAGTTATATGCATTAGATTTACTCTTAAAGTGGGGCAGCGCCCCACCTTACTAAGAAGAAAGAATTTCAATTAAACGCTTTCTTCTTTTGACAAGTTCAAACATATCTATGGCTATAGTTTTATTTTTTAGTTGTACTTCTACCATAGGTACACCTACCTCAGATTCCAAAAACGTTCTGCTATTAGCAAACGAAAATGTAATAAAATCGTTTGGAGCAGTTTGTATTGATTGGTATCCAGATGAAATTGCATACAGATTGATTGTCGTTAAGTCGCGACTAGGATCAACGCGACTTAATTTAGGCTCAAACATCAAACCTTCAAGAACTAAGTATTCGATGTGGTCTTCGTAAGTCAGTCGAACCATTATATCGAATCCAAATAACATTTTAGATAATACCTGTAGATAGGCAGAGTTCTTTCGCTTACGTCCAACAGTAACAGGAAACTTCTTACCAAACAAAGAGAAGAAGAAATCCAAGTATTCGTGACCTAAAGTTTCTACATCAAAAGTTAGTATGCCTTCACCGTTTTTGTTTTGCGTAGACATATCGATTAGACTGTCTTCCAATATAGAAGAGATTATAGATGCAGCCGATATAGACTCAGGCGTTCGTCTGTCAGGAAGAAGAGCTATCTCCCATGTTTTTAATTCTGACATTTTTAGTTTTTCCTCGTTCAAAGCTTTCTATTTTAGGTATCAACCCAAGTCCGTTACTACATTTAGCGAACTTCAAAGCTTCGTATTGTTTACGTGCGTTCATTCTTTCTTTTTCAAAAAGAAAACGGTTTATCATTTCAATAACGTGTAGAGAAACTTTATCTTCTAAACCTATGAATGCACTATTGCAGAAGATGCAAGTATCCGTATCTTCTTCTTCGTTAGTCACACTGATGACGTAGTGAGATAAATTCCAATCACCTGCAAAATCACCCATCAAAGATTCAGTAAGAGCATTTTCTGAATAGATGTTAGGAATAGGATTTATGTAATCTTCACCTTTTCGATGATGGGTGACTTTGGTAACGTAATTCAATAGAACGCTCTGCTTTGCTCCATTGCATTCTATAGTTCCCATTATTTTGGTAATAGAAGAGAACGTAACTACCTTACCACTAGGTTTTACTTCTTGGTTTTGTCTTGCTGAAAGTATCTCACCTGTTAAAAAGAGGAAGTCGATAATTCCCACTTCATCAGGCACTTCATATAAGTCTGTTATCATGACTTAGACTGTCTTCGTCTGTAGGCGATAATGCGACCATTAAATCCAATGCGTTCAGCTTCTTCATTAAGAATAGTGAGGAAATTATCCCATCGACGACCTTCACCCATTTGATTCATACCAATATTAACGCCAAGAGACTTAGCAGATTCAAGCATTCCAGCAACTGATGTGCGGAACGAGTCATAAATCTTTGGTGCATCTTGGGCGTCCGAGGCTTTAGACTTATCTTTCTTGTCTTTAAGAACTTTATGGATGACGAGTGCTGCAACGTGACCACCACGCTCTATTGGTTTTTGATTGGGTCGAGTAGGTTCAATAGTGGTAACTACTTTAACCAAGTGACATTCACCAAACTGTCCGTTAAGCTCGTGAAGCATAGGGAAACTACGGAACGTGTCTTTCTGTATTCCCATCATTGGAACAAAATGCGGATTGGTATCAGTAACAAGAATACCAAATGGGCATTTCATGTATTTAGTGAAAACAGTTAAGGCATTACCTTCCACTGTCTCAACATAATTCTTTTTTGAACCTACACCAAACTCTTGCAGCGACTGCAATTTTTCTAATGATGCCATTTAAAAACTCCTTAAATGAATATTAATAACTTAGTCCGTGTACTAAGGCAAGAACTACTATAGTGATTAGTAACCAAACACACGAATCTATTGTTTTAGCTAAACTATCTAAATCTTGTATAAACACATTTACAATAAGTAGAATACCTGTAATAGCCGGAAACAACATGTGCATGAAGTAACTGTCAGTAAGCGTCCACACTAGTAAACAACCAATAAAACCAATAAATAAACATAAAGCGATAATGCCTTGAACATAATTGGTATCTGCTTTAGACATATCTATTTCCTCTTATCTAAAAGTAGGTCCGTGAACCCATACGTTAAGACAAAATCTTTCACCACGCTCGATAGGACTTACGGAATGTTCCAAGTAAGATGGAAATACAATAACGTTACCAATGCTTTTGTCTGCGTCACCATAAGCGCTTATATTCAAAGTACAACCGTCGTATTCGGACTCGTCAGACAGTTGTACAATAACAGTAAGCTTACGACGACTGATTGAACCTTCACCAATGTCATTATGACCTACATAGTGACCGGGAACAGTGTTATCAGCGTTATGGTAATGTAGTAGATTGATAGTCTCTTCAATACCATACAGGTCAAATTCGAAGTACTTGTTTGCAGCTTCTATAACCTCTTCAAGCTCTGCATGGACTTCACCAATAAGCTCTTGAATTTCTTGTTGCTTTTCAGAACCGTCAGACACCCCTTCGAAATCTTCTGAGTTGAAATCGAAGCTGTACATATCTACTCTGCGAATAGAAAAATCTTCTCTATCGCCTTCGTCACCCTCAGCAGCAAGACCACCAGTATCTCTTTCAAAGTATTTATAATTCTCGCGTAATCGCTTAACTAGGTCTTTATCGAAATCGAATTGCAGTGCTGTTGATAGATAGTTGTTTTCTTTTGCTAATTCTATGAAATACATTTTAAACCCAAAACAATTGATTAAACTCTAAGTCTTCTTTCCAACGCTTTAGTGCCTCGTTGTCAGGCTTACCCATTTTCAACTTGCTAAGAGAAAGTGGAACATTCTTAACGTCTGTTTTAATTTTAGCAAGCTTTCTACTTACTTCGAAATTGGGACAAGGAACAGGTTCTTTCAAAGTAGGATGATCTACTCTCTTTCCTTTCTCGTTCACAATCTTTACAGGCTGTGGAACACCAGCAGCAGTAAGTGCTACTTTTCTATCTGGGTGGCCTGTAATGCGACCGTGCTTTTCAATTATGTTATCGAGACTTCCCCAACGATCAAGAAGCTTGATAGCAGTAGTTGCACCACAACCTGGGATACCAGCAATGTTATCAACTTTATCACCATCCATAATTAGATAGTCTACATACTGATGTGGGTGAAGACCGTCTTGACCGTACATGTTGTTCTTAGTGTACAGCTTAGCTGGCGAGTTTTGCTGTTCAGGTTGCCATAGTCGAATATGGTGCTTAGTTAACAACTGCTTGAAGTCTTTGTCTCGACTGTGAATCATTCGAAGACAGCCTTTCAATCTCCAAGCGAGTGTACCAATAATATCATCGGCTTCAACGGGCTGATTAATCTTTCGTCCGTCAAGAACAGTAAATCCAGCTATCTTGCACAAAGTTTTGCAAATTTCAATCTGCTCGTGCAAGTCTTCATAAGTATGTTCACTTACTTTACGATTGCCTTTGTAAGACCGCTCTTCTTTCTTTGGAAAGAGTGCTTCTACCAATTCAGGTTCTTCTTTTGCCCATTGAGTAAACACATCATATCGAAACGTTTCTTTACGAGGAATATCAAAACAGATAACAATATAAGGCACTTGTTTCTTAGACTGAATCAGATTATACAGACCGTTTACCATGTTGATAAACCCTTTCACACCGTTGGTAGGAATACCATCTGACGTATGAAGAACAGGTGTAGCGTAGTAAGCTCGATTAACCCAGTTGTTACCATCTATTAAATGCACTATTGGAAGTCGTGCTTTGACTTGTGGTTGTTTCTTTGCCTTCTTAGAGGCTCCAAATTCGCGCATGATGTTTGTTCACTTCTTTGATTCTTATAGTTCTATTTACAGTTTTTAATATTCAACATCGTGTCCCTGTAAGACTGAGATTTGAATATTCGATACACTGGTAAATATGGCGTGTGTACAATGTCCATAGCATACTGATAAAAAGACCCGTATGATAAGTTAAACCAACTATATCCTGCACGACCGTGAAGCATCATGAATTGCTCTAGAGAATCATAGTCAATTTGCTTATGTGTAGAATAGAAAGGAATTGAACCTATTCGGTTTTTACCAGTACCAATAACAATGAGATTTCTTACATTACGTTTAAGAATGCGCAACTGCGATTTAGTCGGATTCTCTACAATAACATTATCAGAAAAGATATGAAGGTCTAGAAAGGAATTAAGAGAGGAGCGAAAGAGGTCTAAGCCTACAGAGTTGTGACGTAGTTTTTTATTATGTGTGTTACCATACGATACGTACGGTTCATTATGTATTTGACAATGCTGTGGAGAATCAAAGCAGCAGCCACAACGGGCCACTGCTTCTATTTTATTTTTCGTAACCATAGACAACTTCTTTGTCACTGTCTATTCGTTTGGATTCTATCATACTAGAAACCCAGTCATATACAGATTGATAGTTATCGTTAAACAGATTCCCATTTAAGTAAACTACGATGAAGTTTTTAGGATACTCTAGAGGATACAATTGCTCGTAAGAGTAAAAGATTGATTCTTTATACTTGTCTGCATCTGCTTTGTTTCCAGATACTAAAGCAACTGTAATAATACCCTGTTTGTCATTGGTTCTAATGTTGTGAACGCTAAGACATTGTTGAGTAAAAAGTCTTACTAGACCTTCCACTCGTCTTCCTCGTCTTCCTCGTCTTCATCATCGTCTTCGTCGGCAGGAACGCCGTCTTCATCTTCATCAGTAAAGACCATTGCTTCGATTTCACTAGAGTTAGAATACTGGTCACCTAACTCTTTAAGTGCGTCAGCCGAAAGCTCTACTGTAACAATAAGAACTGAACCGATACGCAAAGACTGAGTGATCATCATGAAGCTGTCATCAGATTCGGCTAATTCAGTAATTAAAAGAGATAGATAAGAATACACATCACCCAGAAGCTCGGACTTATCGTATTCATCATCAAGATATTCTTGAACTCGCTCTTCGCCAAGCCAATCTTCAAATGATGAAAATACAAAATCGAAACCGTAGTCGTTAGTAAGTACAACGAGTGAAGTCTGTTCAGGGTTGTAATCGTATGATGAAAATAATTCGTCAGACATGTTTATCGCTCCATTGAATTGTGTAATGCCTCAAGAATCTTTTTATTAGAGCTTGCAAGCACAGTAAAATAAAATAAGTACGCAAAGTCTGGGTCACCTATATTAACTGGTAACTCTTTTTCTTGGTCGTACAGCTTTGAGCCTACTTCATCCGCTAGGGCTTTAGTAAACTTTATCAGTTGATCAATTTCTAACATAGACAAATCTATTTTATTCGATTCATCTAGATAGTCTTTTTCGGGTTTGTTGAATTTTTCTGAGTACCACGCACTAAGATTCATAATCAATACCAAATGGCTTAATTGACCTATCGTAACTATCGACTACAAAACACTTGCCAGTAGCGTAACCTTTCTTCCACATACCAAATCGCAAGTGAAACATTCCAAACGGTTGAAAGAGTTCTACAGGAATGTCAGTTGACTTGTTAATTAGTTCAAATTTAGACTTGTCAAAAACTGAGTAATCAATCTCAGAAGAAAAGGACCGTATAGGTGCAAATCTATACTTAACGTCATCGTCTTCAACGTAAAACGTTGCTAACATTCCGCACTGAAGTAGTGTTTTCTCCTGAACAAGAATTCTAAATACAGAGTCTGGGTTAGCAGCCTGCCATTCTCTAAACAAATCAGGATTTTCTAAATCTTTACTTAAAGATATCACTGTCTTAATTCCTCAAATTTCTGAATAGGTGGTCGATACACACCTTGACGTTCATAACTGTTTCGTGCCTTGAATGCTGGAACGCGAGTTCTAATAGTCGTAGGCAACGAGTTATACATTACAGCGTATTCGGACAACCCTATCAAAGTAACACCAAGCGTAAAGTCTTGTACCAAATCAGATTCCCACTTCTTAACAAGATTGGCAATGTAAGGACTTGATACGTTTAACTTTCTTTGCTCTAAATGTACTAGTCGCATATAAGACCGTAAGAACCTTTCTATAAAGAAATCAACTTGTTCGTTCTGCATCATTATAACAGTGAACCAATGTGCAATGTTAATAAAACCTCTACTGTAGTACGCATGACTATTAGGGCTTATAGAATACGGAACATCGATATCCATAGAATCGAGTATCATCTTTTCGAAATCTTTATCGAAAGAGGTTTTAAGGTTCTTCGACCAAATAGAGTTTACTGCATTACCTCCTACAAAGCTTTTACTATACGGAAAATTAGATATTTCAAATTCGTTTCTGTTTATGTAATCTTTATAGAGATAACCGCCAAGCGCTGAGAAACAAGGTGAACTATTTTGCACAGCCAATATATAACTATTGCCTTGCTCTTTTTCCTGACACAAAGTAAGAAGTTTGGGTATTAGAATCTTGTTGAAGCAGATATCTGTTTTTCTATCAAACTCTACTTCCAGACTATCACGAGGCTTTTTAAGGATTCTTTTGTCATACATCTTACTGAACAGTTTATCAGAAATAGAGTGGTATGCTACAGTAATACGACCTAATGGACGGTAGAACAAATCGTTTTTAAGCTCAGTCGCTCTCTGACGCAAGCGAGTAATATGCCGTTTAAAAAGATAGCTAAAGACCAAACCTAGTATCTGTCTAGTCTTTAGCGTATCCAGTTGCTTTTCAATCATTTCTTAGATTTGTTCTTTTTAGCCGTAGACGTTGCTTGGTATAAATGAGATACTGCCTTAGCATTTGGGTCTAAGCTACGTAACGCTTTTGCTATGTTATCGTTAGCTTTCTCATTAGCTACTGCTTGTCTGAATACGTGTTGCTTCTTGCGCCCAGACTTACTTACTGTATAAATCTCACTTGCTTCACCGAAGTCACGCTCGTACAGTTTAGGTTGGCGTTTGTATCCATCGAGTACACGACTCTTGAACCCATTAGGTCTTGATGTAGACGAGAACGATCCAAAGCCACCGCCACCACCCATACCATCATCAGCACCAGCAGGTTTAAGCTTAGATAGTGCGTCTTGATAGTCGTTAATCTGCTTCTGCAAAGCTAGGTCTTCTTCGCGGTTGTTGATTAACGAATCCAAGTTGAATCCACCAGCAGCCGCCATAGCACGTAGCGGAACAGGAACACCCATTTCTTGAAGACTGCGTAACATATCCATGTACTGTTGATCTGCTTCTGGTTTAAGTTGCTTAGCCCAGTGAACAGTAGGTATAAATAACTTACTTCCATCATTCATAGTACGTAGAATGTCTTCGCTGTCTTGCTGCATTAGACCTTCTTTCTGTACAATCTTACCACGCTTATTGATTGTATAACCTTGCATCATTGCTACCAGTGGAAACACTTTAGAGTAGAAGATACGGCGTGTTAAGTTGTCGCGGAAAGCTCTCATAGATTCAACGAAGACCGTAAGAGACCCTTCCATGTTTGCGTAAGATGCATCACCAGAAAGGAAAGCTTCTGAGATACCAAGTGCCCTCATTTTAACGAATGTAGTTTCGTTCCACAAGTCGGTAACTTTCCAGAAGTCACCACCTTGTCTAAGCTCGTCTACGGCAACACCTAGTCGTGTCGCAACTACAGCACCAATCGGGTCAGCGTCTGCATTGGTAAACATGTTTGAGATTATTTCAAAATCTTCTGGGCCCGGCTCCCACTGATCACCATCACCAATTTGAAGATGCATGATACCACGTTGTCTACGCCCTGACTCAATCAATGTACCACGATAAAGATTCTTTTCAATTAACCAAATCGGAAGTACACGCTTGAAGTAACTTGTAGGGTTAGAGTGGGTGAATGTTCTACGCGGCACGTATAGCGTACTGATAGGGTCTAGCTCTAGTCTATCAGTCATTAGCTTGTTAAAGAACTCTTCACCTACGCTCTTCTTCAATCGTTCAATACGCGGGCTTTCCATTTGCAGTGTCTTACGAAGTTCTCTATCCATTTCTAGAATGATGATAGGGTCTTGTCCGTAAGCAAATAGCTGGTGGATTTCCAAGCTGTCTAATCTGTGACACATCAAGTCAATAAACTTTTTAGATTGCTTGTTGTGCAACAAACTGCCGCAGAAACCTCCAGTAACTTTATAGTCAATAGAGATTTCGGAGAATATGTTACGTAAGTTTAGTACTTCAATTGCAGAACGGTAAGCATCAAGGAACTTATCATTCGCACCGCCGATAGAAAATTCACTGAACGGTAAAGTACTAAACATATCTACAGCAGATCCGCAAACAGGGTCATGCCAGTACATATCACGATATACATTAAACAGAACTTTGTCATGTAAGTCGTAATCCATGCCTTCCATCAAAGGGTCGGTGTCGATGTTCAATGGCATTTGAGTAACGCTAGGAATAGCATCACTGGTACTTGATAAACCTGCTTGCTTAGCTAGTGCAGCTATGCGTTGGCTATCTTTTTCCTGATACACCTGTGAGTCAGACAAGCGCTTAGTGCCTGTAGCACCCGCAGTTATCTTTCTACTTTGAGTAGGGGGCCCACTTCTGTATCTGTTACTAAAGTTAATCATACTTAAACACTTTTAGGTAGAGGGTTTGTCACTCTGCATTTAGCGCAATGGTAAGCGTCTTCTTTTGAAGAAACGGCTACGATAGCCATTTGTCCAGAACATTTAGGGCAAGAACCGTGAGTGTTGTTCTCAAACAGTGCGCTAGTTGACTCTACGCCTTCAGCACTTGAAGTACTTTCAGGTTCTTGCTTCTTTACTGCTTCTAATGGATTAAAAAATTGCATATTATGCCTCTCCTTTTATTTACTGATAAATTATCATTTGTCTCTTATCAGTTTTTTGTGCTTGTTCTTTTCTATTTTAGACCAAACAGGGTCAAGTAGGTCACACTGTAGATTCCACTTGTCTCTGTGGTAAGATAGCATAATTAAACACATGTAGATTATTTGATTCAGAGTAGCTAACTTGTCTATAGCCGAATCTGTGTTCAAGTCGAAAGAGCGGAAAGAGTTGACCAGAGAACCTAGTTTGGTATACAGCGCAAATGCCCAGTCTTCATATACGAAGTCATCACGATTTAAGTTTTCAAATCGATTGTCAATAACTGTATCGATAGACATAATTGCTTCTAGGTTCAACTGCCCCTCTGTCTCTTGGTCTAAACAATAGATAAAGTTTAGAGTTCGTAGAAGTACATCTGATATTTCCCACCCTTGTCTGGTGCAGGCTCTTTCAGGAGATTCATTCTCGTTGTCGTACTCGCAATACATTTCATACACTTCACTAAAGAGCATGGCGATCTTTTCAAGGTAGTTTGATTTATCATTCCACCCTATACTAAGAATCCACTCGCTATGTGCTTTGTGAACTTCATATATTTTAGAGTCCAACTTCCCTGTCTCAAACTTAAAGAATTCTTTTACGCTCTGTCTGAAAAACGCTTTACAGTTTGTACTCCTATCTATCATTTTTATTTTCTCCGTTGAGTTAGACCAATGTTGCCGCCATTACCACTACTATAGTGTTTGGCTTGTGAAGATACACCACTTGAATTTGTCTTAGAGCCAAGTAGCGCTATTCCGATAGGCAGCTTGGGTTTCTCAGACTCTTTCATTGGCTGTAAGATTATTTCCGAATACTCTGGGTCTCGAATTCCCCAATAGAACAAACTTAGCGCTCTGAATGAATCGTCAGTTAGATCGCCTTCGCCTTTCAATACAGTTCTACCACTATCTTGAACAGTTAGTATCTGCAATGCAAGGTGTTCTATAGGTCTTCCGTCGAAGCAGTATGGATATTCATCTAGAGGGTCACGCAACAACTTATCCAATTCTGAACCTTTGTTCATAGCTGGAATAATTAATTGGAATTGCTCTAGACCTGTTTTAACTGCCCAGAAGTCTTGATACTTCAAGCTGTACTGCTTGATAATCATATCAACGTCTTGGAAGTCTAATTGAATATCATGTAAAAGCTTTAAGCTGTTCCATCTATCTGCAAGTACTATTCTAACGTTACGCGCCTCAATGATAGGCTTCATAACTTCTTCGTAAATCATTGTATAGTGTAATGGAATTCCCGGTCTAGGAATAATCTCACACACAACTTCGATAGTAGGTATGCCTTGCGAGTTGAAAGAACCAACAACCATTGAGAAGCTGTTGTTTGTATATCCAGCATCGAGTGCCATTATACTATAGCTTGACCCAGGCTTAACTTTATCTACGACACCGTATCTGTACTTCTCTTTACCAACAACAATAAAGTCTTGCTTGTACTTAATGAAGTTGCGATTCGTTTTACTGAATGCCTCTTCCACCAGCAATTTGTTATTGATAAATGCGTTAGCACTAAGAGGTGGATCAGCACCATAGTCTCGTTGGGCTGTAATTGGGTCTTTGCGATATTCTTCAACAATGAATCCACTGTTTCTAGATATAGTCGGGTTCATTTTCCACGTTGGAGCATGAAGACCGAATGTTTTTCTAGAACCAATAGACGTTCTTACTAGCTCACAAATCTTATCACGTATACTAGACGGTGAACTGATGTTTAGCATATATGCAGTAAGTGCTTGGTCGTATCCAATGTCAACAAGCCTGTCTTCCGATGCACGAATAGTACCAAGTGAACGCACAAGAGCCTCATACACACCGTTAGCATCTACCGTTATCTTGTTACTTGCTTTGTTGTTATCGAACCAACCGATTTCATCTATCGCACCAATAACCCGTGTTCTACCACGAAGCTTACGTTTATCAGGACCTGCAGGATACAGAATCAAGTTACGATGTTTATAGTGAATGAACATATCCTTGACACGCACGAATTCGGTATGATACTTACGCTCATAGAATTTCATTAGTGCATGATATTTCTTGAACCAAGGACTGTTGTTGATATAACCAAGAAAAGGGTCCCAAAGCGTTTCTTTCGCCTGACCCTGTGTCAATGCCACGAATGTAGCATGTAAGATTTGCCCCTTACCAACTCTGAATATCTCAGTTGGCTTTTGCATTTTGAGAATGCGATGGGTTATATAGGTTGATGCCATTGCAGTAACGATACTCTTACCACTACGCTGTCCAGCTAGTACAGCTAGTTCATTGTAGAAGTTAAGCTCACCGCTACGTATCATTTCCGCACGACCTGCTTTACACTTAGGACATTTACCGAATTTAAGCATTTGCACTTTTTCAACGATAGCACCAAGACCTTCTTGTGGTTCATGGTTATCAATGTGCATCCATTCAGTATCGCTACATTTCGGGCAGTTATGAACTATCATTCCATCACATTGAAAGTTCTCACCATCTGGAACAGTTATATCGTAAACCTCATGTATGCCTGCATCTTCTACAGAAACAATTCTTGAAAAAGAAAGATTAGAGGAGTCTAGCTTTTCAAGTCGGCTTAAAATACGATTATCTTTTCTATTCCAAAAATCTACAAAGTCTGGGTCAGACAAGGCATTGGATACAATAAAAGAATCTCTACGTCCATGCTGAATGTAAGACAAACCTTTATCGTGGTAAGAATCACGCAAAGTACTAGAATAGGCATAGAGTTCTTTACCAAAAGGTACTACTCCAGGTCTATAGTTTCCATTACCTGATACGGAAAAAGATGTGTCTTTAGCAGTCTTGGAAAACAACTTATCTTTTCGTAAATTGTTTCGCGTTCCAATAATGGAAGCGTATTGTGTTGGACAAGATCTAAGAACCCACTCTGCTCTGAGATTTTTAGGATCATCATATTCTCTATGCGAAACAGCACTTCCGGCATCTACGTATTCCCTGTACTTGCCGTACAGTCCTAAGTTATCAAATAGAAGTTGCATTTGTTTTACAGCTTTTTGGCTAGAAAGAACTATACCTACTTTATAATCTGTCCAACCGTCACAATCCATTATAGCACGTAAACACTCAATAACGTGTTCTCGCGTAGATTCCAGAATGCACTTAGGAATAGTTTTATCGTAACAAAGCCCACTTACACCTAAGCTATTAAAAAATCTAACTAGTTTTCTGCTATGGACTTGAACGTAAGAATAAGGACGGGTACTGTTAGGTTTCCAATTGTCTGTAGTTGTTTTACAATCTAATCCAAAAACAGATTTAATGCAGTAAACAAAATCGTCGGCTAAACCTGAATCTGTCAACGATGTAAAGTCTATAGAATTGCCTTGTCTAGCAACTGAACCATCACTTATCAAGTACCCTATAAGCCTAGCAAGCTCATTAGTCATTAATTCAGGTATACTAAAATCTTTACCTGAATTGTTATTGTCTACTACTTGTCCAGAAGTATGCGTATAGAGTCTTGAAGGTTCTACGTCTTCAAATACTAATCGGTATGCGTTTACAGGAAATAAATTCTGACCTAATTTAGATACACCGACATCCCCTACATCCAAGTGTCTAGCTTCCACCCAACTGAAAGAATAGTTTTTATTGAGTTTAAGTATTTTATGCTCAGGTGTTACAATAACACTTTTACCATTAGCATAAGATACTTTTAAACACTTTCTACGTTTAGAAGTCATACCACCGTATGTAGCTTCTTTTATACCCGACAGACCGACTGTAGAAAAGCTACATTCATACATTCCTTTCTTATCAGGATTGCCAAGTGCATCTTCTATTGTCTGCAAGCCCTTGTCTGTATATATGTAACTTCCTTTGGCTACACAATACTCAGCGAATAACTGTATACAGATAAGTGCTTGTTCTAAGTACGGAGGTTCACATCCTAAAAACTTGTCACTAATCATCCAATCAAAAACGTTTGGAGCTTCGGGACAACTAGAGTCATCGAGTCGTAAGTCAGGAGCAACAAGAGTATCGTTCTCTATTACTTCATCCACCATAGCTATTACGTCTATGGCTTCACCGTCATCTAGAGGGTTATACTCCTGCTCTTTTTCGTCGAGGAAAGATAAATCTTCTGATTCTGAATCATCAGCTTCACCCATATTTAGCAATTCAGCTAGAGGGTTGTAGTTGTCTCTAGGTGGAGCGACTTCAAATGTTTTGATTTCCTGAACTTCCTCTGTGCGCTTTCTTCGTTTGAGTCTGCGCTTTTTAGGTTGATCGGGAGTCTTAACATCTACTTTATCTTTTCCACTGGAAGACTTGCGAATTCTTCTAATAGTGAGTCCTGTTTGTTTGTCTAGATCTAACTAAGCCGTGAGCATTCTTGTTGTCGTCTTCTTTGACTTGACCTGCTGCGCTTTGGACGTTGTTTAGTCTGCGCAAACGCTCACTGGTTCTAGCATTGTCCGAGTCTTTCGCTGCTCGTTCTACGTAGTAGTGAATAACTCGTTCCATGTACATATCTTTATAGGCTTTTGGGAGTCGCATCTTTTTAAGATAAAAGTACAAAGAATCAATAGAACACAACTGCGATAAGAAGTGGAGTGGGCTATCGTCTACATTTATTTCAGATTCAATATCCAATCCGTCTCGGGCGAACGCCTCTACATAACTTCCAGCATTATCAAAGCTAATGAGATAGCTAAGATGTTTAGCCACCCTATCACCTATTTGCTTTGCAGTCTTTTCCGTTAAGTCAAAACTACGTTCAATATCTTCTTTACTTATTGGAACTATGTTCTCAACTGCACGACCTCGTTCGCCCTCTTCAAGTAAACCATTTGGCTTTGGAGTAACTGTATCGCGAGTGTGACCTTTCTTAGATTCTGCTATGCGTTGTCTAATCAAGTCCAAGTCTATACGTGCCGCACTATCTCTATCAATTTCGTTAGCGATTTCTACGGCTCTAGACTCTTCACGTTTGGGAATTAAAAGACCCTCAATGATTTTCTTGTTATGCTCTGCAATGAAAACTATATCAGTACCGACAGCAGGAATCGTATTAAAGTCTACAACTTTCACCCCACGAAAAGGCTTTTTCATATCCATGAACTCATTAGGTCTGGATTGAACTAACCTATGTACTTCTGATATCGGTACTTCTTCAATTGCGTCCCCTAAGTATCCATACGGGTTTAAATCTGAATTATCAAGCATTACACTAGCACCATATCGTCATTGGATTTAGAACGTCTGCGACCTGATGAACGTTCAGTATCGTCAGAGTCTGAATCGCGCTTACGCTTGCGACGGCTGCTTCGGCGTTCTTTCTCTTTGTCTTCCTGATCATCACTCATTTGTTGACGTTTGCGCTTGTTAGTATTTCTACTAGCTTTCATTTCTTCGTACAGTTCCATAGCTTCATCATCTGGGTCTGTGATTCTCATTATAGAGAAGTCCTCAGATACAGGCATAGGGAACAACTCACCATCACGCGCTTTATCAATGTCGATAGTAATGACATGTGTTTCGCGAACCTCTTCGTCTGAATAGTTCCACTTCCACATAACGTCGGCGTGTTCTTTAATACCTTTAGAGTATCGAAGCTTACTAGTTTCAGTATCTAACTGAGCAAGAAGAATGATTAAGCAATTGTGTTCTGCACTAAATACCTTACATTTACGGGCAATAGCAGAAAGCATTCGCCATTGGTTATCGTCATCGACACCTTCCAATAGAGATATGTAGTCGATAATGATTACATCAAATGCGTAGGGTACAAACCAAGCTAGAAGCTGGTCAATGGTTCTGGCTCGTTTAACAGCAGTAAAGGAAAAGCGGCTTCCTACTGCTTTAAGCTGATCGCGCCATGCTTTCATATCAGCTTTAGCCTTGGATGCCTCACGTTCTGTTAAACTATTGAACTTGAATTTTTTTAGAGGGATTCCAGATACCATTGAGATAACACGTTTCGCCTCTTGCTCTTCACTCATTTCCAGAGTAGCTTTACAGGCAGATACGTTTTCGTTAAGCGCTGCAATGTTCTTTTCTAAGTTCATTGATACAGCAGATTTACCACCTGACGTTGTTGCCGCCATAATCATGACACCAGTAGAAGGCAATCCACCGTTGCGCGTATCGTACTCAGTAAAACCAGTCTTCAATAATTTTTCAGACGGAGTATAGAGGGCACGTTCAACGATATCATCAGAGTTGTCTTCTACACCAAAAGACCAAACAGTTTCTTCTTCAACCGAGTTAGCCTCTATACGACCTACTTCCGTTCTTATTTTACCAATGATATCGTCGGGACTAACTTTGTCATCGTCAAAGTCATCAGTAACATTAGTAACAAGTTCGAAAATCATGCGGCGCTTTCTGAATATCTCCAAGTCATCTAACAGCTTAGACATAGACTTAGGACCTTTAGCAGAACTTACATCAGTGTCCTCAAATAAGTCCCGCGCATTTCTATCTAGCGCTTGGTCTGTGCGCAACTCTCCCCATTCTAACAGATGGTTTTTGTTTTGTACCATATTCATTATACGGCGGTAAGCCTGTTGCGTGTACTCATGATGGAAAGTCAATTCAGTCACACGCCCTAGGAATTCCAGTCGCTTTAATTTTGGTATCTTTCGATTCGTTACTGTTTTTAAGAATCGTAACTCTGAATCTATAGAATATAGTTCCATGTTTGCCTTATTGCTTGTACACCAACTTTTGTTTCATAAAAGAAACCTGTGGCATTTGGGTTTCAAACTGCTTACACCATTCCATAATCAAAGACTGATCTTTGTTCTGTAGGTTGTATCTCTTTTTACACTTTTTGTCATTATTATAAACAAAGGCATTTACGCAGGCATAAATGTTTTCAAGAGCTTTTAAGCTTGACACAACCAAGTTAGATTCAATGTTGAAGTTATTTCTCATGAACCAAATGATTGTAGAATCAGGCAAATTCTTATCTTGATTAGTTACAATGAACTGGTACGTCAACCACAAACAAAACCGAACATGGTCAGTATTGTTTATAGCTTGCGAATCGGTAGCTCGACGATTTTTATTAGCTACGTGTGTGCTTGAATCTTTTATTTCTTTACTAGCTTCGCGCATAGTAGATTTGCCTATGCGATTAGGCATAGACACTACTACGTTCTCATTAAGAGTAAGAAGAAACAACGCTTCTGCTTGATGCGAATATAGCTTTCTCGGTCGGTTAAGAGACAAGGTCTGTGTTTGAGTTTGCATTTGTGTTTCCTTTTACATTAAGCCTAACTTCCGCGCCATGCTAGGAAGAGATATTTCTAGCAATGACTCAACTGTAGTGTTTAGATACTTACTAATAATATCTAAAAGCTCTTCACGGGTTTTGCTATCCATAAAATCCTGTGTCGATTTTAATTCACTACGAAGATATTTATTTTTGAGAAGCCAACTGCCAAATAGAGGACAGTCGGTTCTGAAAAACAAGCTGATTAATTTACCATGCCTTGTATACACACCGTACTTACGTAACAACTGGTCAACACTGAAATCTATGTCTTTTGATCGTTCCATGTTAAGTCTGAATGTAGAGCTAAACATTGAATCATACGGCGTGTCAATGTCATCGCCTGTCATAGATTTTAAGTTAAGTTGATTCTCTGATACTACACGCAATGAGAATACATAACTTCCGCTTGCGTCTTCACCTTCGTTGACCAGTCTTTCACGTTTGTTAGAAGTGTACAGCTTTATAATATTTATTGCCGCATTATCAATACTTCTACGCACAATGTTTAACGACTTCTCAAAAGGATAATCGTTAGGCTTAGATTTATAGTGTGCTTTGATTGCACTAAACATTAACTCCGATGAAAATTCATCATGGGTCATATTGTAGGTACGTTTAATAAATCTTAAACGCTTCTCTACTACTCGGTCGATGAAACGATATACATCATCTAGCATCATACCAAATTCTTCAATACATGCATTCATTGACTCAGGTGAATATAGCGATGTATCGGCTGTGGAATACATAGAACGAATAACAGTTCGCAACGACGAATCACCGTACACCTTTTTACTTAGCATATATCTTAGTGTTTCACAATCTTGTTTATCTATATTGAATTGACAGCGATAGAAATCATAGACAACAGGTCGTAAAACCTTTCTACTGGAACACAAATAAATAGCGTAGAATCGCATATTTAGAATTACATATCCAGATTTACTTATAGCAAGCCTAAACTTACTGGGAGTTACTTCTAGATTTTTGAAATCTATTGTGGAACTCAGATTAGTGTGAAACTGTTTAATTGGAGTTTGAAGACATATATGCTCTAGGCAGTAGGTGAACACAAGATTAAATTCTTTACTGTTCACCTCAACTCCTAACAGTTCAACAATCTGGTCACTCAGACTCTTGAACTTTTTATACATTTATTAATCTTCCAACCCGTCTTCTAAATCACCCAACTCAATTTCGTTAATGCCATTCTTGCTTCGACCTTTCGGCTTACGCTTAGCAGCAGATGAATTGTATGAATGAGAAGCGAGTTCGTACTCACCTGTTTCTTCGGACATTTCAACATAGTTAGCAGTTCCAGATTCAATTGATTGCGCTATCTTTGTTAAGTCCATTATGTTGTCGTTTGGTCGCGCTCGACGGGCTACTTTGTTAGAACGAACTACTTTACCAACATTGCTTACCAAACCGTTCAAGCCGTCTGAATTAAGTTTGAAGTCTACATCTTTCATATCTTCTGGACGTAGACGTTTTGGTGTTTCACGTTCACTTGGGTCAATGCGTTTTCCTTTCTCAATCATAGCTTCTTTGATTGGAGCAAAAGCTTCTACACTGTATATGCTAGGACCTTCGTGACCTGTGTTAGCATAACGTAAGACAGTCTTTCCATCGTCTGAGATAATTCGAACAGTGTTTTTGTCTGCGTTAACAACGCGACCTGTCATGAAGTTGCTCATGTAATTAGCATTTGCTGTACCACGAAAACGAATATAAACAGGCTGCCACATATAAAACCCGTTCTTTCGCGTAACAACTTCATTTAATAACGCACCAGCCATAGCTTTTAACTGACGCGGATTCATACCTTTAACACAACTAGCAATTTCTCTGAACCCTTCTTCCGCATCTTCTTCGAGAGCTTCGCGAATGATTGATGGTTCAGCTTTAAATTTAGGACATGCACGGCTTGTAGCCATCATCCCTTCTTCTGAGCAACTACTAACGTCACCGCCAATCAGATTTTCTACGTTTAGTCCTACGCATTCCCCACACGTTAGGTATCCCTTCGTGATTTCTCTTACTGGCAGTTGTACGTTGATTAAGTTCTTCATTGCTGTATCCTTTAGTTTTTAATGTATAATGTATGCAATAATCGATAACTTGTGACATATTAGTAACGCCCGGCAAATCTTTCTTTAAACGATCTAACAACTCACGAGTCGGTAGATCTACCTCTGGATTCGCCAACTTAATTCGCTTTTCCCCATCCGATATAGGCGGATTAAGTAACGCACTAACTAATATCTCTAGATATGGTTGGGCTCTTTGTTCTGATTCCCAACTGTCCCAATATCTGCCTGGTGGCTCATTCCTATTTCCTCGCAAAAACGAAGCTGCTGCATCTGCTTTTGCGTGAAGTGTTGTGTGACAGTCTCCGTCAATAGGAATCTGCAAGCTATCTTTTCCACCAAGGGCTTGAGGTGTAGTATGATGCCAATGGATGTTTCGAGTCCATTGATGACATATACAACATTTAGTGAAGTCACCATCTGTTTCGGGCGGTAACTTGTTTACAACCGTCTTTGCGGTGTTAGACATGTACTTTCCAAGGAAGACCCCAGCTAGTAACGATATTCTGATCGCCATATAGAGATCTTACAACGTCTGCTACTTCACTAGGTACTAACCAAGCTATCAGTACGTCTGATATGCTAGGATGGTTTTCATACTTGCTACTTAATAGAGAATAGCTGTGTCCTTTGTTATGAAACTCCCCAAGTATATACCCGATATACTGATCATAAGCTTTCTCGTTTAAAAGCTTTCTTTTCTTTCCCTCCTGTGTTTTAAGGTTTGATGTTCTGAATAGCTCACGCTTTAATAAAGTTATCTTGTGACGTTTGTGCTTTATCTGCGCTTCTAGCTTTTCAATGTCTCGCTCTAAGCTTTCGGCTGTAGCGGTTAATTCTGATAATCTTTCAGCTATTAACGCTTGTGTCTTTTTATTAATCTTTGAAGAAGTTGCTGTATACTTTTCTATCTTAGATACGGTTGTCTTCAAAGACTTACGCTTTTGTTTAAGTTGTTTAGATATATCGCTGGAAGTAATCTCTTTAGACATTGCTTTAACTTTGTTTTCAAAGAACACCTGTGCTGCCTTTTTGCTAAACTGCAAAATAACTTGGTCTTCTATAATCAAAGCTACGTCAGCAACGTTACTACTGCGGGTGGATATGTTAGTAAACTTAAAACCGAGTTGGTTAAGAACATCGGTTTCTCGTAGTCTACCTTTTGAAAATGAAACGAATACAGGGCAAACTGTAGGCAAGCTTGTTCCTGTCTCAACCATTCGTTTGTAGTCTGCACTACTTTTGGTAAGAAGTTTTTGTTCGTGCTTTTTGTAAGCTAGAACCTTTTGGCTTGTTAGCTCTAGTGTTTCCACATCGTTTTCTTGAAGAGATTCCATTTCTGACCGAAGCATATCCTTCATATCATCAGAATCGTTTTCAGTTGTAACTTTCTTCAATGCTTCAACGAAAGCACTTTCTTGGTTTTTCTGGTCAGATGCCTGACTAGCTAATTCGTCCATAGCGTAGATACGCTCACGGATGTTAGACCGAGCTTTAGCTTCTAACGCACTGGTTTTTGATAGAGTTTGGGAAGATTCGATCACACGTTGGATACGTGTTAAGAGGGTCAACCCTGACATAGTACGAGCTTCATTAAACGATAGTTCTTTTTCAAGTATACCGTGATGTATAGCGTCTATACAATGCAAGACTGAGCGAAGTTGTTTTGTAAGTGAACGTGGCTTGTTCTTTACCGACTTAGAAACATCGATAGTTACAGTAACTTCGGTTGATAGGTTTTCAAGTGCTTTAAGCACATTGGAGCGTTTACGAAGTGGAGACTTTTCTGCCCTCAGTTTAGACTGAAAATCTAAAACATGATTAGAGACCTGCTCTAACGCCGAGAGTAGTTCGATTTGCTTTGTCATATTATTTTATCCTTTGGAAAGCGCGAAGCTTGAATGGGATATTTCCCAAGTACCTTAAAGGTACGATGTTGCAAAAGCATAGTTCTAAATTATGATTTTCAGATACCACACTTTGCAACATTATATCACACATTAATATTGAACTCAATGTGTTTTGTCCCGCTATATTTTATTTAACACGGGACTTGTAGGCTTTGAATTGCTCTTTTGTCTTAGCAGCAATTCTAGGCGTTGGATCTTCTTGGTCTTGCTTGTACTGTCTAATCTCTGCCTTTAACTCTTTAATCTTTTGAAGCAGTGCTGGCTTTTCTAACTTAGCAAGTTTACGAACTTGAAGGTCTAGTATAGCCTTTGCTTTTTCAGCAGAAATTTTCAGCTTAGTAATAAGGAACTTATCTGGGTCCTTACTATCTAGTGACTTGATGATTACTTGTCTGTTATCTACACCAAAGATAAGAAGTTCAGTTCTTTCTATCTGAGTTAAGCATTCATCTATTAAGGCTTGTAGGTAATCAATCTCTAACTGTACACGATACTTGATCCAGTTATTGAAGAATGTTACAAAGCTAGACTTAACAAACATGTTGGAGTCATCTGCTCTACGAACCGTAAAGCCTAAATCATAAGACTCGCTAGATACCAACTCTTTGAATACTTGCTCTGCCAAGTCAAAGAACTTTTCTTCTGAAAGTCCACGAGCAGGTTTTATGTAGAAGTAAGCACCAAGAGGTCCTGACTTAGGATTCTTCTCGTTTGAATCGTCGCCAGCTTTAGACACTGCATCCATTTCTGCAAACTTAGCAAGCTTCTTCTGAATAACATTAGAACTTCTAAAGCCTGGAGAGAAGGACTTAATCTCAATCAGTTTGTTCTTCCAGTCTGCATTTACTTCTGGTGCAAACTTGATACTTCCTTTACCGTACTTGATAAGATTAGCAACGTCTTCGTCTTCACTAACTTGAACACCACCGTAAGAATAATCTATACGTAAATGCTTAGCACAATTATTAGGACCCAGCTTCTTGTTGGCTCTGAACGCTTTCAATCCAAGCAGAACAAGTTCGTATACTCCATCTATGTTAAACGGAGGACTGTCAGACTTAACACCAAAGCCTATACCAGAGCTACCAAGAACAAGAAGCATTGGTAAGGTCGCTGGTAGGTATAGAGGTACTTTCTCTGAGTTATCAAAGTTGTCTACCATTGGAACAGTTTTAAGATAACCTTTATCCAATAGAAAGATATCACTCATTGCGCTAAGTCGTGCTTCTGTATAACGCATAGCAGCTTGGTTATCAACAGGAGTACCCCAGTTACCTTGTCCATCTACCAATTGTGGAGATAGCTTGTAGTTAACTAGAGTTGCCATTGCACCGTAAGCAGCTTGGTCGCCGTGAGGGTGGTACTTACCAAGAACGTCACCAATAGTACGAGCAGACTTTTTATATTTAGACTTGGAGTTCAAACCAAGGTTCTTCATAGCCCATAAAATGTAACGGTGAACGGGCTTTAGTCCATCACGAAAATCAGTGATAGACCTTTCTTCTACAACGTAGCTACCATATTGTTTTAATGATGCGGCTGCAAAAGAATCTATAGATACAGAGTCTTCTGAGGGCGTTGCCGTACTAGGTGCTTTTCTGCGAGTACCAGTTTTTGCCTTATCGCGTAAAGCAGATAAGCTTCTTCTCTTTCTCGTTCTTCTTGCTGGTGGGCTTTCCGCCTCGGTAGCAGACTTTCTTCTTCTCATTGGAAAAACCTTTAAGTATAAAGTTAGTTCTTATTTACAGTTTAGCAATCGCTACATACTACGTGATTAGTGTCGGTACTTTCACCACTCGGATTGCCGTGCAATGACGGACAAGCTTTAACGCTTATATCTCTAAACAGTTTGTACAAGTCAATATATTCAGGATTCGGAATTGTAAAAGGTTCGCCCTCTTGCCAAAACTTCTGATAGTGAGAATACGATTTAAAAGAACTTGTTTTGATCCAGTTTTCAGTATTAACAAACTCGTTGAAGCCTTCCTCTACGTGAACACACTTTGAAATAAGATCATCGTAAGTGGGAGGTAGCAACTTCTTTCCATTAAGATTAAGAGCTTTGCCGAACTTGCGGACTGTTCTATCGTCAGTTATAACTATACGAGCACGATACAAAGTAGAGATAGACCCAGGCACTATTATCTGCTTGGAGTCTTCATCTACAAAAGCAGGCAAGCTAAACCAGCGTTGCGTGTACTCCTGATTGATAGGACGAGACCCAGGATCTAGATACAAAATAACTTTACTATCAAATTCTGTTTTCGAAATCTCGTGTGTGCTCATAGTTCCAACTCTGCTCCTGTTATAATGGATTTTAAAAGGGAATTGTCATAGGGGTATTTTTCAATTTGCTGTCTGAATTTGGCTATACTACCGTAGACTCTTTTAATAGTACCTATAACAGCTCTCTTGCTTGTTTTTTCTTTCCAGTCCCAAAGACCGTCATTTGTATTCAAGCATATTCCTTCAACAAATTCCATTTCATATCCAAAGTATTCAACTCCTTCAATATCTTTATTGTATGAACATTTATAGATTGTTCCATCTTTGCCTATAACGAAAGGACAAATTACAGATAGTGCAAACGTTGGAAATACAAGTTCGTCGTTCATCTGATGTAACGTAGCACTAACCCAAGTAGGTTTAGAAATATTCATGTTATACATTCCGCTAGTAGAATCATCATAAAGCGAAGTAAACACAATATCTACTATCATAAAAACTTCAACAGGGTTTACACTATCCATAGTAACTCCTAAGCTTCTTCTAAAGCTGGACGCGATTCTTTAAGTCCAAGAAGTTTACGCTTCTCAGCCGCAGACTCGGCAGCAATGTTTCGGAAGTAAGCAATTTTTGCAGGGTCATCGTTCCAAGATATTTGACGTACCAGTCTTGTATCTGGATCGAAAGCGATTGGGTCAAGCATATCTGGGTTAACTTCTCCCCATCCTTTGATACGTGTTATTGCTTTCTTAGCTTCTTCTGTTTGTGGCATCGAGCTATAACATTCATCAAACGTGTCACCAGAATAAAGCTTTCCTTTGTATAGAGCAGAGTAAAGTTTACCTTCTACGCAATACAATCGACCTTCTTTTATAAAGTCTGGTAGCAAGCGGAAAAAGAAACACAAAAGCAATACGTTAATGTGAGCACCGTCTGGATCTGGGTCAGAGAGCAAGTAAACACGTTGGCAACGTAACTTATCAGAGCTAAACTTAGGACTGTCAGCTTGTATGTCTAGAGAGCCTGGGTCAATACCTAACGAAATAATAATGTTTAGTACTGCTTGCGAGTTTAACAGCTTATCCAAAGATATATTGAGGGCGTTGGCAGGCTTACCAGACATTTTCAATATCTCTTGATTAGAGTTTCTAGCATTCTTTGCAGTACCACCAGCAGAGTCCCCCTCAACGATGTATATTTCACGTTGGTCAGGTTTAACGTTTGGTGCTTCTGTTAAGTTCTCAGGCAAAACACCGCGAGACTTCTTACGAACTTCTGTCATAGACTTCATGACTTTCTTTAGAGATTCGCGGGCATTGTTAGCAGTAGTAGCTTTCTTGATAATGTTCTTTGCAATACGCGGATTATCTTTGAACCATTCGAATAAAGATTCTTCAAGCTTTGTTTCAACGTCTTTAGCAACTTTTGATACTAGCTTATCTTTAACCTGTGAACTATACTGAGCAGAGTTCATTTTAAAGTTCAACACACCGCAAGCACCTATCATCAAATCATGAACAGTGAACTTTGCTTTCTTGTCACGATCAGTAAGATGCGGCTTGATAGCTTTTTGTAGAGCAGAACGGAAACCTTCAACGTGAGTACCATGTTCTACTGTAGGTGAACTGTTAACATACGAAGTAAATAAATGATCGTCTGCTTGGTCAGTCCAAGTGATAGCACAAGACAGGTCTTCATCTTCGTACATGAAAGGTTTACGGGATACAGCTTGTGCTTCTGCTTCTTTGATTCTGTTCAACACTAACCAGTCTAGACCTTTAGTGTTCACAAACTTCTTAGAACCTTTACCAACGCAAGTGTAAGTAATGTGGAAGCCTGGGTTAAGCATTGCTAAGTCGCGTAACCAGCTACCGGCTGTACCAAGTTCAAGCTTTGCTACAGTCAACTTGTCTTCTGCTACTTTACGTGAACCACGAGCAGCGTCTTCGGACACAACGGTTTGGTCTGGTATGAATCTAACAATAGTTCCATACTTGCTGATAGTTTTTTCTGCTAAGTCAAAGTTCTTGAATGCGGCAGGTGCTCGTGTACCAAGCTTTTTAACTTTGGCATCAGCAACACCTTTCTTGAACGTTTGCACATACCAAACTTTTTCACGCTTAGTCCAAACTTCCATAACACTAGATGCGGCGTTAACGGCTGCGATACCAACACCGTGAGTACCACTAGATGTTTTATATGCAGTATCATCAAACTTACCACCAGCATGAACTTTGGTAAGAATCAAAGTCATTGCACTAACTTTGCCTTCGTGTTCGGTCTGCTTTAATCCAACTGGAATACCTTGAGCGTAGTCAGCAATAATATACGAGTTGTCTTTTGGATTAACAATAATCTCAGCACCTGTGTTACGACCTGCTGCAAATTCATCGTACACGTTATCTACAGCTTCCTTTACCATTCGGAATACCATAGGATTACCAAGCGCACCTAAATACATAGATGGATTGGCACGAATACCATTAAGACCTTCTTGGAACTTAATGCTATCTTCGTCATACGCTTGAGACTTGGCAGGGGTCTTCGCGGGGCTGGTTCGTCTTTTTCTAATTGCCATTAGCGTTCCCTACAATGAAAATTCTCTGATATCTAAATCTAGTTCAGTATCAGACTTGTTAATAAAATCGGAGAAAAGCTTTTCAGCTTCTTCGTCGCGTCTAAAGCTAGATTCACCACCGCTTAAATAGGTTTGAATCCAAGCTTGATAGTCTGCTCTTATTCTTAAAAAGCTTTCGGCTACAACTCTATTAAAGCTAACCAAGTCAACACTTTCCACTTTTGAAAAGTTCATATCCAGAAGTGCGATTTCAACATTTAGGATATCGGAAGATAGTGAAGAAAATTCAACGTATCCGCAAAAGTAGTAACCGTTAGGAAGTTCTATAATTCTGTAGATATCGTTGCGAAGCTTTTTAAGAGTATCATCAAGTAGCTTTAGACCCTTGTATTGGGTTGTTTGATATTCTGACATTTTGTTTACCAGATTTATATTCTAATATTTGCTTAGATAAAACCTCTGTAATGCGTTTGCTCATTGAAAAAGCATTGTCGTCTACGTCAGCAAAGAACGGGTCTGATGAACGGAGTTCAAATGTCTTTCTATCATCGTTAGATAGGTTATCGTATACGTACTTAGCAATGGAGCGCAATAGAAGTTTGATTAACTCTAATGTCTTTACATATTCTTGATTGGTAAGTTTAGACTGGCGTGCCTTAGCTCTTCTCAATTCCAAGACACAATTTTCAATATCTTGAACTGAATTAAACTTTGACCTAGCATCCTCTTTTATCTCGAAGTACTCTAATCTAAGCTCGGCATCGACAACATCTAAATGACTTTCTATTTGTGAACGCATAGACTCTAACTGAGCAGTTAGAAAAGTAAGACTTTCTGCCTTGCGAACTAGGTCAGAAACATACCACCTATCAAATTGTATATCATCTACAAAAGCTGGCATAAAAACCCCAATGAAACGAGTAAAGGGTCTGAACACTTCTAATGTTACAGACCCAATATAAATCTAAGCTAGAAAACTAGCGCTAGACTTAGCTTTCGAAATCGAACTCGTCGCCAGCAGCAGCTTTTGAACGGCGACCACGGGCTGGTGCTTTAGTTGCTTTTGCTTTACCACGAGCAGGAGCTTTAGTAGCAGCAGCTTTTGCTTTACCACGAGCAGGAGCTTTTGCTTTGGTTGCAGTCTTGGTAGCAGCAGCTTTACCGCGTGGAGTTTTAGCAGTAGCTTTACCACGAGCAGGAGCTTTAGTAGCAGCAGCTTTTGCTTTACCACGAGCAGGTGCTTTAGCAGGTGCTTTTGCTTTTGCAGGAGCTTTAGCAGCCGCAGGAGCAGGAGCATCTTCCGAAGTCATCTTTTCAACAAGTACTTCAATAAGACCTTCAACGCGCTCGATACCTTTATTGATTTTGTTTTGCTGAGTAGTGATTGATTTAGCAAGACGAGGATTTTCAACTTTAGCAGCTAGCGCTTCAAGTTGTGCAGAAATAGAGGCAAAACCTTCCATTGATTTTTGAATTTGACTTACTTTAGTTCCAGCAGCTTTAAAGTCAGTCGCTTTAAGTGATACCATTTTCGCCATTTTTATTCTCCATTATTGTAAGAGTAAGGGGGCGGGCAGCCCCCTGTAATTAAAAGTAAAAGTTAGTTATTTGGATTTAGAGATTAAACGGCGATATTAATTATCGTCTTCCCAATCGTCTTCTTCGTCTTCAAGTTCGTCTTCGTCTTCATCGATTTCGCCTTCGAAGTGTTCTTCAAGCGCATCGTATGCATCGTCGTAAGAGACCTTGCGACCTTTAACCAATCCAAGTTTCTTGGCTAGAGCGATAACTTCTTTTTCGCTCATTTCTTCAAGATCTGGAGATTCGTCCTCGTCTTCTTCAAGCTCTTCGTCTTCTTCGTCTTCAAGCTCTTCGTCTTCTTCACCTTCAGCGAAGTGCTCGTCAAGAAGGTCAAAAGCCTTATCAGCAGTCATGCGACCTTTGCCAAGTTTTAATTTCTTAGCAAGAGCGATTAGCTCTTTGTCGTCCATGCTTTCAAGATCTGGAACTTCGTCCTCGTCTTCTTCAAGCTCTTCGTCTTCTTCGTCTTCGATTTCACCAAGGTGTTCATCGGCTAGATCTTGAAGTTTTTCATCAGAAGCTTTATTCAGCTTAGCTTTTGTGATACCGCGAATACGCAAACCTGCAAGCTCTTCGATAACTGCTTCACGATCAAATTCGTCTTCAAGTTCTTCGTCTTCGTCATCTTCAAGTTCTTCGTCTTCGTCTTCTAAGTGCTTGTCCGCAAGCTCTTGAAGTTTTTCATCAGAAGCTTTGTTTAACTTAGCTTTGGTAATGCCACGAATCTTTAAGGCAGCTAAGGCTTCAATGATTTCATCACGGTCAAAGTCTTCGTCGTCTTCAAGTTCGTCTTCGTCTTCGTCATCTTCAAGCTCTTCATCTTCATCCGCTTCAACGGCTTCACCTGATACTGAAAGACCAGCGGCTTCAAGAATTTCAATAGATTCCGCGTCACCGTCGTTAGCCGCTTCTGAAAGACCAACTAATAAAGACTTTAATAGCTCGATTGCTTCGTTAGTCTTCTTAGCAGTACGCTTTGCAGGTGCTTTTGATTTTGCATTTCTTGGCATTTCTTTTTCCTTAAAGGATGTTTTGTTTTTGAATGTTGGATTGTAATTGCTTACGAGTACTATTTACAGTTTTTGCTTTTGCAGCTTTTTATGCAGCAGCTTCGTCAAATTCGATTTGAACGTCTAGCTTAGGATTAGACTGGTCAATTTCGATAACGTCACCTGTTTTCAAGTCAGTAACGATAGCGATAGAACCATTCATTTCAACAGTACACTTAGGTAACGCTAACACTTCGCCTTCTTTGATAACACCTAGCATAGTGTGAGAACCTTCGTCACCAATCATATACGCAATGTCTTCACGCTTGATTGTTTTGATAACTACTTTAGAAGAACCGTGGCGCTTGTTAGTACGAATAACAACTTTGTCGTTATCAGCAGATAGGCAGAAACCAACCATTTGACTAACTTGGTCTTTAGCGCGAACAACAACCGAAGCACCTACAGATGAAAGCTGTTTAGCACTAAGCTTACCAGTACCCATGTTGTTGATACGGCTTTCGTGCTTCTGCAAACGAGAGTTACGAACAAGACCAGCTTTAGCTACAGCAGTACCAGTCTTACGACCGCGGGCAGGGGCTTTAGTTTTCTTAGCAGTAGTTTTAGTATTACGTTTCATTTCTTTACTCCGAGAAAAAGGAAGAAGCTTAAAGCTTCTTCACCAAAAAGATTGGGTTATTGATTACAGCGCTTTCGATGCAGAAGCGGGTGCTTACCAACATCAACTCAGGCGTTGCATCTTGTGAAATCGATAGAGGAAGAGAATAGTTTTCTTCTTCGTCTTCATCTACATTAGTAAGTTCAGAATCAGAATCATCATTTTCTTCGTCTAAATCATCAGATTCTTCATCAGCGTCTTCGTCGTCATCAGACGGGTCGAAGGCGTCATCGTCATCAGATGGGTCGTAAGGTCTTTCTTCTTCGTAGAAGTCTTCGTATTCGTCGTCCCATAATTGTTCGTCTTCAACTAACATCTTGTCTTCTGTATACTTCAAGATATCGCCAAGAGTCACAGTTTCGAAGTCATGTTCCGTAGTAAGTGCGCGTACCATTTCAGTAGCGGCATTATCTAGGATAGCTTCTTCTGCATCGACAACATAAACGAATTCAACGTCTACATTTAAGTCGGCATTCATGATTTGTTGTTCAAAGTACTGAACAAGCTTTGCAGCACGTTCCGCTTTATTCGCTGCACCGTTTAATGTCGGTATCGGAAGAAGTTGAGATACTACGATTGTATCAGGGTCGTCTTGGTGTAGACCCGCAGAAGTAAATGCGTTAAAGCCAAGTTGCTCCGGCATATCTTCTACATCCATTGGGAAAGGGTTTTCGCTTAGTGCAGAGATAAAGCGACGCATTACGAACTGACCCATAGAATCCATCAAGTTAGATTCCGACACAAGATTGAATTCAAGATTATTGAACTCAGAAGCTTTAGTTACAAGCTCCATAACTGAATCGTACATCAGACCGCCAGGCTTACCTTCTTTTGGAACAGCTATCGTAAGGTTTCGATTGTACTCAGTACCGTCTTCGGCTTCATGTAATTCACGATAGTCAATACCTGTATCGATGTTACCAGCAGGAACAATAAACTGCACTACGATGCGCGGCGAGTAGGTGTCCATCATATCAACAAACAAGTCTTTGTTGATTTGCAATGTGTTGCTAATGCCTTGACCAAGCTCCATTGCTTCACTAACGTCTACACCGACGCCCATACCCATAACAGCGTCTTCGGTAGTAAGCTCAACTTCAACGTCTGCATTCGCAGTCTCTGTAGTAACAGGGTCTGGAATGTTACTACGTTCTTTTTGTTCAGCGATTGCTTCATCGCGAGCTTCGGGAGATAGCTTAGCACCCATCGCTACGGCACGCTGACGATCATTTGAATTCGTCACTTCGTTTTCCTTATTATCAGGTTGAGTTATTTCACTAGAACTTTCGTTCTGCTCATTATTTACAGTTTCCACATTTGCTTGTGTAACTTGCTCCGCGTCGGCGCTCTTTTCAGAAGGCTTCCAATTTGTTGAATCATGTTCTACTACATTAGTATTTGCAGAAACGTTTTCTTTATTTTGATCGTGATCATTAGACATTGTATAATCCTCTTTATTACTTAACTTTAATCCAGTTTACAGTTTTTGTACTTGATACATCTGCTAACCGGTACATCACACCGCTATTCGTATACCCGGGTGGAGTGTTATTACTCAACTTTAGCGCAGTACGCTCAGGTGTAGACAACGGCTTTATTGTTGTAATTGTTTCAAACATAGTACTAAGAAATTTTAGTACTGACTCATGCGGATTTGAAACCCGCTTTAACTCTTCGTTCCAGTAGCTATACATATCGTATGCAACAAAGGACAGGCTAGGGATGATATCGTATTCACGAAGTTTACGTTTCTCTTCCTTTGCTTCGTTAACCACCTGCTCATGCTCTTCGTATTTCTCTACCAGATTAGTAGCTTTACTTAGCATTATAACCGTATTGCGGCTGAGTCGCTTCTTAGAACTATTATCTACAATGAAGCGTACTGCTTTCTTGTACTTCGATCTGTAGTTCTTAACAAACGCACTGCTAGGGTGAGAGCTAGGCAAATCAACACCATCCATTTCAGAAAGTGAAAATACGTCTTGGTCTAAAGAACAACGTATAAGCTGTTTGACCGAAGAATCTTTTCCCCAATACTTTCTAAGTTTAGATAGGTTACGAGCCTTTATACTCACTACACCACTAACAAATAAGTACGGACCGAATGAACTTAGAACGTTTGATTCTATTTCCTTTCGTACAAACTGCATAGCTTGAACAGTGAAGTTCATAAACTTATTGTTCACTTTACAGTATGCTGCATACAGGTGAGCTTTGTTTGCACCTTTATCAATGCGATATACCAACGTACACTCTAAACCATCCAGACTTGGAGCCGCTGAGAAAGGAGGATTCTTTTGAATAAATCGTTCCGTACTCAGTATGCTAAAAGTACTAGCTAACAAATCTTTATAGTGCGCCGTTTGTGTATTAAAATAAAACCAGTTCGGGTCTACACTAGAAGAGTTCACCTGTTTCCAATGCTCACGAAGTATACGCAACATATTAGAATAAGAAAAAACTCTTCCGTTCACTTTTGGGCTAAACCCTGCTGCTAAGTGCGTCCATAGCAAATGACATTCTTTTGAATGAGGCAGACCTAAACCAACTCTATACAAGCTTGCAATCTTTGTACACACCGTAGGCGAGTACTCACTGCTTGCTTGCTTAATTAGACTTTTCAACGTGTGTTTGGATATTCGCAACTCAAACACCTGAGTATGTTTATACACTTCACCGGGCACATGAATTTTTACAGTTAAAGCAGACCCGTCTAACTTTGGGTCTGCTGGAAAAATTAACTTCTCATGTACAAGTGCGCGAATTCCATCTGGGTCTACTTCGTCAAATATTCTTATATAAGACATAATATTTCCAGTTAGATTTTTAGGTTCCAATATTCGTGAACTTCATCGAATTGAGATTTCCAAAACGTCAGTCTTTCTGTCTCGTTTTCTGGAACATCGTAACCCGCTTCTTTAGCGCAAGTAAAAAACCAATCACTAGGAAAGATATCATTGTTCTTTTTGTCTTGCTTGCAGACAATAGCAGTGAGCATAGGTCGACCGTGCTTTGCTTCAAACTTAGATATCTTCAACAAAGTTGCATTTACAATCTTTGCCATTTCCACACCGCGTTTAGGCAGAATGTTAATGTAGCTAGTAAGTTCGGGCACAGTCATGTACCCGTCTTTACTAGAGATTGCAGATTTAATAATTGCACTATAGACAGCACCGAGAAACATCGATTCAAGATTTTCCATTAGTGCCTCCGAATGAGATTAGTCTTCTAGGTCGTCTTCTAGGTCGTCTTCGTCTAGAAGCTCTTCATCATCCAAAAGTTCGTCTTCGTCTTCGTCTTCGATTTCTTCTTCGGCATCAAGTTCGGCATCAAGTTCGGCATCAAAGTTTTCAGCGTATGCTTCGGCAATATCTTCATCGCTCATTTTGCGAAGTTCTTTTGCAGAGATAACATCGGCATCAAGTAAGGCATCTGCCATTTCATCCACTGTTAACTCTTCCGCCTCTTCTTCAAGCTCGTCTTCGTCTTCGTCTTCGCCGAACACTTCGTAGTATTTGCTTACGATTTTTTCATCAGACATTTTACGAGATTGCGCTGCCGTAATTGCATTGCTTGCTAGAAGCTCTTCAAGCATATCATCAACATCAAGCTCTTCTGCTTCAACTTCTTCACCGTCTTCTAGGTCGTCGTCTAGATCGTCTTCAAGATCTTCGTCTTCGTCTTCAAGCTCTTCGTCTAGGTCGTCTTCAAGTTCATCATCTTCAAGTTCATCATCTTCAAGGTCGTCGCCTTCTTCAAGAGCGGCTTCAAGATCATCATCTTCTTCAAAATCGATTTCTTCATCTTTCATGATAGAAACCAGATTTTCAATCAACTCATTAATCGGCGCTTCAAGATCTTCTTTGGTCACTTCGATGTCATCGTTGTTTTCCAAGAACTCAATAATGTCTTCGTCAGAGTAGCTCAGAGATAGTAAATCAATCAAGGTTTCGCGGTCTGTATTTTCCCAATCAAGTTCTGCAATTGGTACAAGTTCATCTTCAATATCGAAGTCGTCAGTCAGGTCATCATCGGCAACGTCAACATCTTCAATGCTAGGACCGAACATTTCAGTTAGTGTAGAGCTAGTCCAATCAAGCGTATCAAAGAACTTCAGGTCAACTTCAAGCGCTTGTTCATTCTTAACATCGACAAGAACAATTTGATTCTTACCAGAGCGTTTAGTCATACCACAGAAGATAAGGTGATTGCCTTCTTCATCAAGCAAGATATCGCCGACACTCAATACAAACTCTTCTTCAAGATCCGCTTCGTCAATATCTAAGCGAGTAGCAAGCATAGCTTGAATTTTTGAGCTAGGTGTTTTAAGGTTCGCGCCGATTTCTTTAGCAATTGCAAAGTAATATTCGTTGTTGTGATGTTCAGGTTTAGGAACGTCTAGAGCTACTCGAACTTGGAATTCGATCTGGTCATAGTCTTTGTTGACTAATACGCCTGTAGTTACGGCATTAATGTTTGAGTGATACGTAACTAAATGTTCGTTCACGGTGATATCAATAAATTTACGCAGCTTTTCCAATGTAGACTTGCTGTTGCCTTCAAGCGCTACACGCTCAATCTTAGACTTAGTTTTAGCTGGTGTCTTATCAGGTGTTTTAGCTGGTGTCTTAGTTTTTGAACTTTGAGTACGGCGTGGAGTAGAAGCTTTTTCTTCTTTAGATTCTTGCTTTGGCTTACGCTTGCGGCGAGTCTCAGTTTTTTCTTCTTTGGATTTCGCCGAGTTTTTGGATTGCTTTGTTCCACTCGAAGCCGGTTTGTTTGCAGGCTTTTTTGCTGGTGTCTTCGATGTACCAGAATCTTTTAGTGTTACGTATCCAGCACCTGAGTCTTCAAGATCGCGCATTGTAAGGTCAGTCTGAACAAATCCACGACCTTTCTGCATAACTTGCTTTGCACGAATTAGATTTCCGTTATCGAGCTTGTAGTTGTCTTTTAACGCTTTAACGATCTTACAACGGTCGCCGTTTAGCGCTTTAACTGTTTTACCTACCATGCTTGCATCTGTTAAAATAGACATATATCTGTTTCCTACGAAAGATTAAAAATAAAATACAAAAGTGTGCTGTTTCCAGCGTCTACAAGTATAGCAAAATATAGCAGTGATGTTTTGAACATTTTGTCCCGCTATAGTTAAGTTATACGTCAGTGGATTTCGTAAAACCCACTAGCTTATAACCTAGTAACCGTTCTCTCTAACAAGCTCTGCAACTTTCTTCCAATTGGAATCTAGGACAGAACTAATCCAGTTAGGCCAGTTTGAATTGTTCTCTACAAAGTCGCTATACGCAGACATAGCTTCTTCATCTTCGTTCTCAAAGCTTGGCTCAACAATCACGCCAGCAAATTGATAGAACAGTTTGCCGCATTCTTCCGCAGACTTAAAGACTTCTTCCCAAACGCTATCGTCTGAAAGTGAGCGTCCAGATTTCTGCAAAGATTTATCAAGGCATGCGGTTTCAAATCTAACCGACATGAATGCGTTTTGCATTTGTTTGTCATTCATAGTATTTCCTCTTGTTTACTGTTTAGTGCAGTAATGAAAGTATAGCAAAGAACAGTTTAAGTTTCTTGTAAGTTTTGTCCCGTTATATTTTTATCAATCTCGGCGTACACATCATCGACCGTTAAACGGTTTAAAAAATAATGCCTAGAAAATCTTGAAAAGTTATCTCTATCTAGGTGTTTCACATAGAACAAGAATGCAGAAGTTCCAAAAGTCTTTTGAATCAAGGCGCGATAGGTTAAAAACACACGTTCATCATATTTGCGCATTGAATACACTAGATCTATCGTCTTAACTACGCGCTTTAAAAACAAACGCGATTCGTTCTTAGGGCATTTGTGCGCTTTCTTTATATATCGACCAATACGCTTGGCATAATACACACGCATTAGGTCATAAGGAATTCCATTTAATAGTTCGTTTAACTTTTCCATAGGGTGTTCCAAATATCGAATAGAAACAATTTATGGGAACTAAAAAGTCCCCATAACCGTTATTTACACTTTTATTCCCCAAATAGAGCTAATACTAACACTAGCAATAGCACAAATAAAATAGCGCCGACTGGACTGTATAGTATATCCATAAAAACGCGCTTAGCTTTATTGTAGTTTTTGTTGCTGCTTTTTATTACCATTTTCTTTCCTTTTACAATCTACAGGTTTGCTAGGAGTTTTCTTAGCTACCTGTTTGAATTCCTTTTCGAATGCTTTATCAAGTTGATCAAAAAGATTCATCATTTCCCCAAATGCATAGTTTATATATTACTATTTACACTTTTATTTAGGTGTATGTTTTTTATACAAAAACACACGTTTTAACGCTTAACTCAGCGTTGTGCTACTATACTACAATATGCGCTATAAAAACAGAGCAGTTTTGTCCCGTCTAAAAAATAATTATAAGTACTTAACCTGCTGTGCCTGAGCGTACAATTGCCAGCTAGCTAGGTTTTTAGCTTTTGCTTCACACATTATATCAAAGCGTTTGAGAAAAGAAAGGACATAACGGTTAACTGTAGCGTTTGGATAGAAGTCGCTATGTGCGCGTAGTTTGGTTTTGGGAATTCCATGGGACAGAAGTGTACGCATATCAGGTCTCTGCCCGAATACATCAGATACGTAATCTTCTCTGCTATAGGAGTAGTGGATGGTAGGAGTAACACCTTGCCAACTGTCTTCGATTATTTTCAATCGCGGGTCGTTGGACTCAATGTACTTTTCATTGTAGACCCAATAGTGGTGCAGGTCTAAAACAATTCCTACGAGTTTGGATAGAGGCAACAAGTCATTCAGGTCTGAACTGAATTCGTCGTTCTCTAGAGTGATAACCCTTCTAGCCTCATTTGAAAGTTTCTTGTAAGTCTGCTTGAATGTTTCCGCTCCACCTGCACCAGACAAGTGTACATTACATTTAAAATCAAGTTTAGACTTTCCGAAGCCCATCATGCGAATTAAATCAACATGATATTCAAATTCTGCTATAGAGTTTGTTAGTACGTGGGGTTTGTCAGATGCAAGAACGCAAAACTGACCGGGGTGCATAGATAGCTTGACGTTTTTAGTTCGGGCGGTATGCCCAGCTTCGCCGAGTAGTGACTCTACTTTATCCATGAATTTAGCTTTCTTGTAGAAGTCACGAAATTCAGCATGGGTGTATACAGGGAGTACATCACTCCCTATACGTACCATTCTTAGCGACACAGGCCAGCTACTTACCATACTGACTAAGTTAAGTATACACTGTGCGTTGTAGAGGCAAATCTCTTCTAGCTTTCCATGTGCCTGCTTTTTATTATCGCGTAACCATTTAACGGTAGTAGATTTCATATTGTACTGCCGTTCAATTTCGTTAATCTGCTTTAGAGGCAGACTTCGGTCAGGATAAACAAATTTACAGGCGAATCCAATTTTGTTCATTTCTTTCCTATTATTCTACCGCTTTTGCCTTCCTTAAATATTTCTTTAGAGCCGTGTAAGTCTTTCGACTAGAGCAGACTATGTGTATTTCTAACTCAAATTCAAAAGATGTTGGTCTAGAGATATTATGTAGGAACTGCAAAAAGCTTTGCCCATTTACTCGGGCTAGATACTTACAAAAATCGTCGAATGTAAGATCGCTAGAAAGAGAACCTATAAAGTCTTCCCAAGCTTTTGGTATGACCATATAAACTGTTCTAAATCCGGTTCGACTTAAATTCGTACCAATCGTACTTGTATAGCTTGTGTTAACTACTGCTCGTGTCTTTACAGTTTTTCTATCTAATTGGAAAGGGCTGAATGAATCGAACAGGTTGAAAGGCAACGAGTCCGATTCATTCGATACTGTAACGTTTCTACGAAGTTCATCCAACAAGAAACTGATTCGATTGTCATGAGTTAGCACAAGAATCTCACCTGGGCGTTTACCCATAGAAAGATCTTCTACTACGCTCTTCCTTATCTCATAAGAGAACAAGTCTCTGTTCTTTGTTATTAACGGATAGAAGGATAACATTTCTTTTCCTCAGTTATAGGATAATTTTAGCTTAGAACCAGAACCTGAACTCTGACTTAGCAGAGTAACATCGGCAGAATGTTCCTTCATAAGCTTCTTGTACTGCTTAATACTACACTTTCGACCCAAGTGCCTTATTATAAAAGACGAAGATCTGCTATCTAAAGTTCCTTGTTGTCCCATTTTTTCGATAATAGATCTATCAGAAGTGCTATAGCTTAAAATGGAGCAGGAGTGATGTATAGGTAATTCATCATTTATCACTACACGAAGGCAAAAATAATCTTCGTAACCTTCTACAGGCTTCATGTTTTCCAGTATATCTTGTACAACTTGTAAGATAATGTCATCGACTATTAAAATCTTGTCGACCCAATCTCTCATATCTCGTATAAACAAAATATGAAAACTACCGCACTCTACATCTTCTGGGAGTTTGTCATGTTCAAATTCAGATTCAGACTCTTTTATTCTTAATAGCTCGTATCGATACAGAGGTTCTCCTGTTTTAGATATTGAATAAATTCTCCAAAAACCAATAGCTGAAAAAGTAATTACTTCATTGCTTCTCAGTTTAAAGAGTGTGGGCTGATCTAACAGATCAGAAAACGTTACTACAGGGTAGTCTTTATCCAGTCTTATTGTTTCCATCGTCTAGCGCATCCATTAGCCTGTATATCTTTTGCACTTCATTCTGTCGATAAGAATCGGTTAGACTTCCATTGCCTTCGAAGTCATCTTTAAGAGTTCTCAGTATACTAAGAATCTTTTCAACCTTATCTACAGGGCGTTTTACAGGGAATTTTTGTTGCTCTGAAACCAGTCTTGCCATACGCGTATAGTTATGTAACGTCTGGAAACCTACTATAGAAAAGTCGGATTCCTTATACGAGTGCGTAGTTCCAATCTTACGAAACTTGCCGTCATCGAACAGAACAACTATCCAATTATCTTCTGTATTTTCTTTTCCTTTAGGTAGTGCCCAATAAAGCTCACCGTTTTGTCGCGTCTGTTCCATTTAGATTCTCCAACAATTGCTGATACTCACTATTTACATTAATTGGAATAGAGGAGGTACAACCGTAGAATTCATTCCAAAAAGCACCTATAGATTTTTCTACATATCCAGTTCTATTGACAGTAACAATAGACTGAGTGAGCATAGGTACATATTCTTCCATACTTTTAGATACTACATGATATACTTCTGTACTTAGTTCGGACATTTCCAAATAATAAATCTTTGGAAAAGAATAACCACATAAGAACCGAGTAGCACCTGCCATATCCATAAAGAGTGCGTCACCTTTGTTTTGTTCAAGAGCCTTAAACGCATGGTCGCTAGACACATAAGCGCAAGTTAAAGAACTCTCTAAGCAATACTGCATTGCCGACTCTAAACCTCTTGGAACTAAATAAATAGTATCTTTGTTCAGTACGCAGTTACTACGCTCTAAGCAAAATATAGCTACTCTGATTTCCATTAAAGGTTCTTCAAGTACTAGCAAATTTGAGTAAGGTTCTAAGACATTCTTTGACTTGTACAAATCAGCTTCGATTTCGTCTGCATTTAAAAGCAATAAACCCCGTCTAGCGGGCAAGTATGTAACTTCCACTGTTACTGGAACATCTACATACAATTCGCTGACGAGGTCTGAAAATACTTCTTGTCCCAAGGGGAATGCAAAGTCCTCTGAAACATTTACAATAATGCTTCTGTCTGCTTGTGCGCTAAAACATAGCACTAACAGAAGTAATAGTTTTTTCATAGGGTGATACTCTTTATGTTCTCACCCTTTTAAATTAGTGAGTAGTATTACTCGATGCAGTACTGTTCACGGTAGAAAACAATGATACAATAGTAGAGCTAGACCGCACTGTATCCCAGTTGTCTGTTAGTTCTATAATTGGAAGAACTAAGCCATACCCTTTTGGAGTCAATGAGTATACGTTACATGACGCACCTTCTTCACTAATCATCTTTTCTTTTTGTACGTAGTGCTGCTTTTCTAGAGCATACAAATAAGAGTAAACCATAGACCGAGTTAGTAGCTTTCCTGACGAATTTTTCAGGTCGCCCATAAAGTACGTAAACTCAGCTACAGACAAGTCTTTCTTGTAATGAAGCAAAAGCAAGAAAGCTATTTGATGCGGCTTCTTGCCGCTACTATACATTGAACGTAATATTGTTGCTATTTCTAAGCCAGTGATTTGTTTCATTTGAAGCTCCCTTTTGAACTTATTGTTTGTCTTCTTTGCTGGTGTCCCAACTAGTACGTTTAACCCATTCGCCGTACGGCTCACCAGTTTCTTTATGTACTAAGTTGAAATTCTTTTCTTCAAACATGTTCTTTGGTAGATACATGATTGGAAACGTGTTGTGCCACTTTCCGTAGTCAGTAGCAGTACCGTCACGATAACGGGCAGGTGCATGTTCCGCACAAAGCTGTTTACCGTGATACTGTTCTTCTATATCAGACCAATCGAAAAGGTCTTTGGTTCGTCTAAGAATGTTACCAAGTCCAGTAGCTGTATTATCTACTCTACCGCATTTGGAACATTGAAACGCAGGCATTATTTACCTCCTAGAACAATCGTAAAGTGTTCAACGCATAGGTCAAAACCTATTTCAAAGTCATCTTCGTCTACGTCCAAAGCTCTATAGAACTGTCGTGCAAACGTAAGACTTGCTTCGGCATTCGGGTCATTAGATTCATCAAGCGATCTAATCGTAAAGCAAACAACGTACTCCGCATCCATCATGTAACTTCTTAGATGTTTGGTTACTACTGCCGTAAAGCCTTCTTTGTTGAATACACTATCTTCTTCTGGATCTATGTCATGAAAATTGTTCACAAAGATTGCGGCAATTTGCTCAATAGACAATTTCCAAAACCGATTTAACATTTCTTCTGTAGGTATAGAAGAACTTTGAATATTATGTAACTTCTCTTTCATATATCAATCCACATGAAACAAGTTCTTCCAGAACTTTAATTTTGTTAACCGGAAAGTCCTGCTCTCCGTCATGATTAACGACAATAATGTCGCACTGTTCCGCTACGCTATATGGTAGCTGGTGTCGCCATTGTATACATAGCTTTTTAGATTCGTAAACTCCGGGCAACACGTTCATGAAAGAAGCACCTTCAATATACTGCTCTGCCCATTTTTGAGGATTACGCTCTCTATCTACTTTGTAACCAACGTTTCTAGCAACAACAAGAATGTTCTTAGGAGTCATACATAATGTGTTTTTATGCACAGTGCCCAAAACAATATATTCAGATACTTCTTTCACTTTAATCTCCTTATATGCAGTCGTAAAGTTTTACCAAGTACGCAGCCGAACACTCCGATATAAGTATGAGTGCTTTTGTTTTAGAATCAAACGAATTGAAGTCTCCAACTTCTTCACCGACTCTAAACATAACAGAGTGCAGGTCTGAACCCTCTGGAAGTTTTTTCTTGAAAAAACTTTGCTGGGTATACTTCAAAGCTTTTTCTATAAACTTAGCTCGGTCTTCCTCGGACAAATCTTTTACTGCTTTGAATGCTTCGTTTTTAGCGTAAGATGAAATAACTGGTGATACTTCGTGTATATGAACTTCACGCACAGGAACTTCGTCTTCGGTTTCGTCGGTTTCGTCCGACAGTCCAAACAGTTCTTTACACTGCTCTAGGTCTAATAAGTTTCCATACGCTATACGCTTTAGTAGCCCGTCTTTTATTTCCAACTTCATGCTTTCAGACATAAGGTTCATAGGCTTAAATACATCAATATCTAAACCGTTAGAGTCGCATACATCGAAAGCTTTCTTTAAGTTATCGCTCGTCTGTTCTACGTTTTGAATAAGATAGCTGTATACGCTATGCTGGTGGTTTTCAGGCAACGCCTTATTCAGCGATACTACTAAGTAACACTGATTAGAATTAGCAGCCAATATTTCAGCGCTCTTAATTGCTGCAACTTTTTCGGCAGCGTAGGACAGTTCTTGTACGTTACGGAAAAACATATAAATAGAACGGTTTGTTTTTCCTAGCTCGTTTAAGTAAGTAATAAACAAGTCTTCGGCGTTTCTCATGTTTGAGATTATAGATTCCATTGTTTTCATTATTATTCCTTAATAAGAAAGGTTTCTATGCACTTAGCATAATTCATTTCGAGTTATCCATTAAGTAATGAGGCAGACTTTTTCGCCCAACTATTTTCTTTCCAGTCGATTCGTATAACGGCACAGACCCTACCATAATGATAGTAAAATCACAGGAGGTGCAGAACAATCGAATATCACAACCAATTGCGTTTACTTCCAGTTCAGTCCTACAGCACGGACATTTATTGAAGCAAAGCTTTTCCATCATCAGAAAATAATTCTCTGACGCCTTGGCAGATTTCGATCTATTCGACTTATACATTCGGAGTGACCAGTAAAAGAACGGAATCACTACAACAAACGTAGAAGCTATAGAAACCAAATACATTACAGGTGTAGTCATATACGTAACGTTTTCTTTTAAGTACGCAATAAAGCCGTTAAACGTAAACACAGTAGAACACAAGTATATAAGAATCAAGCTAACGTTAAACAGAAAATCAAACTTATCAAATTTATTACCAATCAAGTTCATTGTTTTTTACCTGCATCTTTCGCAGCTTCTGGACTAGCGATGTATTGATACGCACCTTTATTGTAGGCTGGTGCAATACAAGACTTCTTGCGTTCTATCTCTAACGCTGCCGCAGCTTCACGCGCTTTGTATTCTTCTTCACTCATGGTCTTCTGAATGTTGCAACGTGAGAATGCCTTGCTAGAAAATCTGCCAGTCGTACTCTTAGGCTTTTTCGGCTCAGACTCTAACATAGACTCTTCGAAGCTACCAAAATCAATATCGAGAAAAACAGAATCAGAATCAGATTTAGTAGGTCTATCTTTAGCTACTTTCCTTTGAACTCTAACACCGGCACGTACATTATGTAGTTCCAAAGTTGAATCACCTATTCGACCTGTGCAAGAACCCCATTTGAAGTCTACTTGATCGCAAGCTTCTTTGTACTTACGCCTTTCTGCTTTTTGTTGAGCCGCACGTTTACGGGCTTCGCGCATAGTCTTAGTTACTTTACGTGGCATAAATACCTCAACTTTTATTGTATACGAACTTACTTCCATAAGTGGAAAAATATTTCACACTATCCCTATATATCCTATCAATTTGATTCTTCTGAGAATCGTTTAAAATAGCGTAATCTTCTTTAAGGTATTTAAGAGTTTCTTCAACGTCAAAGTTAGATACACATGAGTTTACGCTATGAGCAGTTACATGGTTGTCCTGTAGAAATTCAAACAAGGTTTTTTCATTTTCGCATATACCACGTATAACTCTTTCGACATCAATAGTGGAAAAATCTTCCACCTGTCCGTCTAAGTATTTACTAAGAAAGAAGCTATTCATAAATATACACGCTATATCTTCATAACTAAATGCGGCAGATATTGTAATCAATGTATTTATTTTACCGGCAGTTGCAAAAGCGGTATTGCCGTCATTACCTAACTTAATTTCTTCTTTTTGATATATCATAATAATCTAACCTTAATTTAAAATACATTATAGCATATTTTACAGTACAGAACTTTTGTCTTTTGTCCCGTTATATTTTACTTATAACTGTCTATTTCGCTCTGAATGTTCTTACGGGCATTCTCTTCATGAATACTATGGAAGTACTCAGTGTGGAAGATACGCTTTCGGTCTAATAGGCTTTGTAAGAAAGCAGTCTGACCTTTTCGCCACTGCTCGTCAAAGTCTGGTAGTTGCAAGAAACCTTTAAACTCTTCGTAAACATTGCGCTTGTTCTTCTCGTGCTGAGTAGAGAAGCCTGCCAAATCTATATCGCACATTAACTTAGATAGACGGTGTAAGTCCTCAGAACCGTCTTCGTTAGGCAAATGGTTTTTGGTACACATGATAAGCTTGTGACCTAAGTCTAGTTCCCAATCTGCAACAGAATAATCAAGATGCTTTGCAACTACAGGCAAAGTCATTGCGCTAGCAAGTTCATTGTACGGATTCTTAGGCACATAAACACAGTCATGCATCATCCAAGCTAGATTAAAAAGATTCAAGTTGCGATTAAGTGCATCGAAAATATCTGCATCTACTTGACCGTCTACAAATTCTTCGATATGGGTGAAACCGTCGTCTATGTGTTCCCAAGTGTGATAAACTCTCCACGGCTCTTTGTACTTAGGGTGGATTATTTCTACTGCTTGTTCGTAGTTTAGTCTCATAAATTTTGACTCCTAATAAGTTTTCGTATAAATGCAATTCCAGATTTGCATTGCTTTGGATTGCGGTGGATGGATATATTTACTTCTCTAGGCTGAACGGGCTTTCGTATAAATCGAAAATTTGAATTTACTGGATTCGACATTATATAAAGCTTAAATATTTCTTCACCTTCTATGAATGGATAACCACAACATTTACAGTCAGTGTGTACAGGTTTAGCAATAACGGGCTCTACTTTATGTATTTTACATCCTTGAGAATACAAGTAAGCATCAATAGACAATTCAGTAGGTTCAGTAGGACTGGATATTGAATAAAGTCTTTCGTGTTCCGAGTAATCTAAATCCAAAGGAACTGATGAAGCCACAGTTAAAGTACATGACCTATCTGTAAGGACTTTATCTAGAACAAACATGTTCTTTTTGAAGTGTCTAGTACCAGTCGGATTCTGTACGAATGAAAAAGGAGAAATAGACTCTGCCGGATATTTATTTCCATTAACACTAGTAATCTTTTCACCTAATGTAAACTCTAGTTGTTCAACCATATCTTTCCCAAAAATACCAGTAGTTGTCTACGGTTTTTCTAACGCTTTCTGCATAGTGTACAGTATTCGCAGTACCGCCACTAGTGCCGTTCCATAGTGCCATTACTCTATTGCTTCTATCTACCATAAACTTGTTACGAGTATTCAAAGCGTTTAGAACCTCAAAGCGTTTAGGTTCATCATCTAAATCAGTAACTATAGTAACATTATTACATTGCTCTATGTGTTCATTCCACCAGCGCTTTGTTTCTAGACCCCACTGACTCCCAAATGTATTAAAAGGTATTGCAGCGTGAACGTTCAATCCAAGTTCTAGTGCAGCTACAAGTAAAACCATATCCCAACCCAAAGCTGTTCCACTTATAACTTCGTCAGGGTCATGATTTTCTAAATGAGGTTTAGCAAAGTCAACTAGCTTTCTAAACGCGGAGTACGAATAGCCACCGATCTTTTCAGGTCGATGGCCTGTACCACACACTATCACAGTATGTCTCTGTTCTTAACATCAGATAGAATCAAGTTATCGTAGATTCCTCTAAACTCACCGTCTTCAATTGTTGGAGAATCTAACTGAATTGTATTAACTACACCGCAATAGCGACCTTTCTTTAAGAGCTTTTCAAACATGCTTGATTTGAAGTACTTGGCGTAAGCGTTTTCTACAGCAGTCACTAGCAAACTAACTGCCTGTTCACCTGCTTGCGGAGTTTTCTTGTCTGTAGCTATTGTCCAAGTAATAGTGTGGTAATCAGCAGTTTCAATCTTATTCGGACCTGATGCTTCAAGTTCAGCGATTCTATCTAGCAAAGATGCAATAATTTCTTTGGACGCAGCCTCGTCACCACCTGCTAAAACTTCATCCATACTGCACTCAGCTTTCTCGCTTTGGGCAATCAATTCACGAAGTTCGTCTTGTGAATACCCGTTACCGTTGTTTAACCATTTATTTCCTTGAGCAAATTTCATATTGATTTAACCTCTTCTCTAATCCAATTGTACATAGATTTAAAAATGTCTTTAATGCGATTGTAGTCTTTCGAAAAAGATACGTCTTCATATATTCTAGAGCTATTCGGACCTGATTCCGTAAACCAAATGAACAGGCATACAAATAAAGTTATTATTACGATTTTGAATATCGTATAAATCAGAGCAAGCAACATACACATTAAAATAAAAGGCAACTTGAATATAATCATTTTGTTTCCTTAGCGTGTTTACGTAACCAGTCTTCACGCCTTTCCAGATTACTTTTCATAGAATTAACTATTCGTTGTCTTACTTTGAGAAGCTTGCGGTCAACCTCTCGTGCGCTTTCAAGAGTTTCCAGTGAGTCATCATCACAATCATTTATCTGGTAGTTGTAATGGTCTGCATCTTCTTCTAACTCACGCTCTTCACGCAGTAGTCTTCTTAGTCCCATCATAGTCCCCAAATATATTTTTGAACATCTGCAAAGAAAGCATGTAGCATCCTTGCTCGTTCTTCATCACAAAGCATTGACCTGACTTCCAATCAGTTTCAGGACCTAGCTCAACATCGCTCCCGTTCACATCAGTAAAGATAAAAGAATCTCCACCTATAAAGAAATTCATTTCTTCATCAGCTTTCTTATTAGTCAGTCCGACGAATTTCATTATCTCGCGCATATTAGAGAAATCAATCTCTACGAATAACCAATCCAAACCTAAGCGATTAGGACTGTTCGGAAGTTGGTGCGGATAGCCTTCTTCTTTGATAAGAAAGAAACCGTTACAGCCGTTCTGTAGCCAGCTTTCTAATTCCTGTCTTATTGCATGACGCGCAATGCTGTCTTTGAAATAAGATGGGTCACAGTTGTCTGGACACAAGCTTTTCTTGTAACGACCCATAGGATTTTCAAACTCTACAGATCCATGTACTTTATGAGGCATAGCTTCTCCTATATAAAATAGTTAATCAATGCAAGAACAAACCAAGCAAAACACTTACCAAGAAACGTTCTTATATCGTACCAACACATTGGGTCTACAGGCAACGAGTACCAATTAACGAATACGTTTACTAACTTCATAACCTGCCCAAATCACTTTTTCGTCTTTCTTTCGACTTTGTATTCAACGAGTATTCTACCATTGCCTCTAGAGTCCTCACCATAGTTGCGTAAGATGCCAGAATACGATATTCCTTTTCCAGATAAATTCCAGTCGTGACCTTTATCTTCCAAGAAAGCATTTCGCCTATGCTCTGGAACATCACCGTACTTGAACTCTGGATACGCTACCCATAAACGGTATATATCTTTTACAGGATAACGAAAGGCTCTATGCGGAATAATACATAATCCAGTAGACGGAATATTCTTCAAGTCTATCAAGTGCTGAATAATATCGTAGATAGGTTTAGAGTCTAGAACGTGTTGCTTTTGTTTTTCTAGTTCTTCATAAACCAATTCGTATGGGACTTTCGAATTAAAAGATACAAACTTTGAAGTAGCTTCAATGTATGCATCGATGCCGTGATTCAAGGACTGCTCTCTACTTGCAGCCCACTGAAAGTCTTTTTTATTTACGTAACTGTCTAAAGCGTAAGTAGTAGATTCGAGATTTTGTAGTGCCTTTTTCAAGCTTTCAATAGTGTACTTAAATTCGTCTAAGCTGATGTACTTGTCTATCGCAGCAATAGCATCTATTATATTAGGTGGTAGGTCATTCTTTTTCATCTACGAATTTTCCTCTTATTTTAAATCTAGGTATAAACGTATGCGTACTAAAAGTTCCGTAAGGAGAATCTAAGGTAGTTGAGTAGTTACGCAGTTTGCTTTTTGAAAACATTCTCATAAGAAATACACGGACGTAATAAGTCTTTGGATACTTCTTAATAAACCCAGGACGTATAGCAGTTCCTTTACCATGAACGTTTTCAATCTTAACAACAAACATAAAGTACGTTATTGATATGACAATGTGACGAATCAAAAACTCTATCAAGAAAGTGTACACAACGTAGGCACTACCTAGAAATAGAACGGCAAACCCTATAAAAGCTGCAAGCGAATTGATAAAGCTATAAAACATATCCATTATGCAATGTACCTTTTATACTTTGGGTCTTTCTCTGCTAGCTCAGTTAACTTAGCTTGCGCTTCTGCAAATATAATATCAACTGCTTCGACACTAGTACGGTTTTTCACGTACTCTTTATAAGAGTCAGACCAAGTGGAAGAAACCATTTCCACACCGGTAAAGTCTCGCGCTACTGAGCCCAGACTGCACCTACGCATAGGCTTAATATCTTCATAAACAAGATGAAAAAGATTATGTCGCAACTCTTCACCTAAATTTGCAGGAAAGTAGTATTTAGAGCTAGAGCGGTCAATGCCTAATTCTTTCAACAAACTTATAGCAATATATACAGGAAAATGAGCAACAGCATAGAAAGGTTGATCGGTGTCATTATCTTGAAATACTTGAACAAGATGCATATTCAAAGTATGAGTAACAACTCGTGGGTCTAAAGAAAGCTTTGCAATTTCTTCAAAGGACTTTCCTTTCTTTTCGCTGTTAACTTGTTCTTGGACTTCACAATACTTACACCCTTCACCTGGGCAGACGATTCGCGATTTAACAACTTTAGTACCTCTAACTACAGGCGCATAATGTATATCATAGTGAACAGAATTCATACCTGCTATAGCAAAACTGCACTCACGCAACTGGTAATCATTTTTAACACCGATAGTCTCATGTTCATTTAGTTTTAGTTTTAACAGTACCATCTTTTCTTCCTCAAAGTAAAAAACCCAATACGCTAACCTTTGGGAGAGGTCTGACACGAGAGTAGTGTGCGTATTGGGTAAAACTAGTTAAACTTTTTATGAAGTACTTCAAACTCTTTTTGATTCTTTCGTATTATGTCGGCAAGAGATAATTGAATCACTTTCATATCTTCGTCAACAGACAAGTAGTTGCCTGTCTTTGTGTCTAATACTATTAGATTGGTGTACTCACTTTTTGAGGCGTACTCAATTACTTTACTTATATTGGAACACGACCAAGTTAAAGAAGAGAGTCCAACCTCGTATACACCTAGTTCAATACAAAAAATCCAAAAGCGTCTTCGTAGGAACTTTAAAACGGACTTTTGCTTATGAACTTTAACTTCAGGTTTCTTCTCCATGCAATTCTCATGCTGTATAACTTATGTATTCTGTTTACAGTATTATGGAATAGAGAAAAGTATTAAAGTATTGCCTGAGTTCTTTCGACTAAGTACGCTATTGATTCACCTGTTCTCTTTTTTCCTATGTCTATATTATTTTGCATATCATCCAGCTTGTTCATTTTATCTGAATGTTGCAAAAGTTGTTTGTAAGTTCTAACGAATTCAGATGAAAGCGGAGTCTTAAAAAGTTTTTCTGGATATAAAGAAGGTGAAACCGACAAAGCAGCTTCTTCATTCAATTTTATTGTATGCTGACCTGACAAAGTAGTTGCTATAAGATAGCCTTCATCAAAAGAGGTCACTCTATACGCTTTGGAGTCGTATTTAAAAATACTTCCGATACAGCATTTTGCGTCAATCATATTAATAATAGAAGCTCGAACAGACTCATGTAGGTCGTCAAGATTATCTACAATTAATTTCTTTAAATCAAAGTCTTTCATTTTTATTTCCAATAATAGAATCTAGTAAAAAGACCTGCTACCAAAAGTTGCAAACAAAGAGCTTGCGAAAAAGAAACGGCAGCAGGTCAAGGGGGAAACCTTAACTTAGGTCAAACTCAAAGTATTCTAATATATCGTCATTACTAGACTCAATAAGATCTACATCTTGAGGCGCGTGACCTGACTCATGTAAAAACGTCAAGTAATTTCTGATAGACATTGCTAACTTACGCTTTAGCTTTTTATTAGTCTTGGCATCAAAACTGTCTTCGTCTTGCTCAGAGACTTCTGTAGGCGCATGACCGTAATTAATAAGCTCGTCATCATCGTCGGCTTCTTCATCTTCGTTAGGCAAAGAGTCGTAACCCATTTTATCCAACATATCCAAAACAAAATCAACAAACTCGTCTTGCTGAACCCAAGTAGTACAATAATCTATGTTTAGAGCTTCAATCGGGTTTTGTAACTCTTCAAAGCGCACTTCGTTACACTTATCAAAGTTCTCTTTGTCCGTATTGACCGACATTTGACGACTCTTAATAACCATCAAGTGCATCAAGTAAGAACTGATTGAGCAGGCAACCGGTTGTATGTTTTTCTCGTAGTACGCCAAAATCTTATCTACGACTTTACTTTGAGTTCTAGGTTTCTTCGCGATCTTATTTGCCAGCTTTTTAATGCTCTGCAAAGTATCAAACATAGCATAAACTGGAAGAGGTTCTAGTCGGTCTAAAAGCTCTTTTTCAATGAACGAGTTTTTGCGAATGTACTTTCGAACTTTCTTAACATCAAAGTCTTTCGGAAGCACTTCTGAATCCTCGTTACCTAAATGTTCAATATAAAGTTCTACAAGTTCTTGTTGAGACATTTCTATCAAATATACTTTCTCATATCCAGCAGCCTTGAGCGTAGAAACTAGAACAAGGTCTAAGTCCGTTTTCGCAACAGAGGTAGCGCAATGGTAAAGGGCTTCTAAGCCATTAATGTTTAAATGCTTCACAGCCGCAATAGGTATATAATCAAACGTATAGCATATAGAGGTGATTAGTCTTTCACGCTCTAAGTTCATGTCTACGTCTTCAAACGCTTCTTCATTGTCGAGAACCGTAAGTCCACCTAACTCTGCATATTGTTCGTCAGTCGGTGGGTTCTCGTCAGTCCATTTAGGGATAACTTTATCTAAGTAATCGTGAAAATCACAATCATGCCTGCTCTTAAAGTAATCTAAAACGATTTCTAAGTCAGGCTCGAAAATCGAAGAAGCAATTTCACCAAGAGAGTCACTACCGTCTACACCTGAAAAGTATTCCGATTCTTTTATAAAAGAAAGCAACAGTTCATCATCGATTTCTTCGGGTACATCTAAAAACGTATGATCTAACAGCTTATCCATCATAGAACCGTAAGTCCATACAAAGTCATCTGTATCGCCGTTGTATATCTTGAACGTAGTTACAACGCAGAAGAACAGTTTATGAAACTTGTCAAGAGTAAAACTTGTCAAGTCTAAAGGCGTAGCATGAATATCAACAATTTCTTTAAACAAGGTTCTTAACAGGATACGTAGCAAGTAAAGCTGTACTATAAAACCTATCAAATATCCCGGCTTTTTGCTTTGCGGTATACTATCATAACACTCAACGTCTGGGTTTATAGGTAGATACCCAGAACACAATGAAACTAAAGTGCTTGATATGTTGTCGAATCTAACATGAGCATAACTATTGGTTAGATAAGTAGGTGACAGCATAGGTTTAATAATTAAGTCACACTCGTCATGCTCTTCGGCGTAGTCACATATAAATGCAATTTGCGCAGCTTTTGAGTCTAACGCAAGAACCGAAGTTAAATCCATAGACACCGCTACTTCGAACAACTCTTTTATAAGCGTACTAAAAACACCAGTTACGTCAGGACTAGTTAGGTCTGGAATTACATCATTTGGAACATAGTTTGGAATGTAGTTTAGTGCAAGACCTATAATTCTATCTTGTGCTAAAGTCTCCAACACTGACTTACTGTACCCTGCTTTGGGAGGGTTTTCTTTAAGCTTAGTTCGCAAGTCAGTACATACAGCTTTAAGGTCTTTGCTTGGAACGTAGTCTTTGTACTTCTCATACGCTTCTTGCATTTCAGTAAAAGTCATTTTTCCAATCAGTCGCTCCGTCAAATCAGGATGTTTCAACTCTTCCAGCTTTGTAACAAGCGCTGCTGCTTCTAAGTCTTCTTTGACCGGAACAAGAATCTCGTCTTCGTCTTCAAGTGTAGGAGTGCGTTGTTCGGTTTCGGGAGCTTGCGTCTTACTAAAGTCTTTATCAAGTGGCTCGGCGTCATCTGCAAGAGAAGAAAGAAAACCTTTGTACAGGTCGTTGTATTCTACACTGCCATGTTCAAGCGCTTCAATGAACTCCAACTCACGCGCATTCTGTATGAAAGACTCGGCGAGATTCGGTGTGGTAAATACACATTTCAATAAAGACCATTCTTGGTCATTAAGATGTTTGCGGAAGTACGCAATTAGTTCTAGACAAAACGCATGGCGCTCTTTAAACACATCAGTGGGCGCGTATGATTCTTCGTTTATATCTTTGAATTCGCTCTTTATAGACGGCAACTTTTCTAAGTCTTCCAGTCTAAGACCTTCACGTATACCTGATGCACTAACATAGAAGAAAGTACCAATCATAGTTAAAGCATTAGATAGGATTCTACCCATGTAGTCTTTAATAGTGAAACCTTCTCTGTATTCGTGTACTCGCAAATCGCCTGAGTACATTTCTACAACAGCAGACCAGAAGCGCTTAGATAAAAAGTTGTCTTCAATGTTTTTCTTCATGGCTAAAGTCACCCAAGACTCTTTTTCGAAAAGCACCAAGAAGTAAGACATAAACGTGGTCGAGTAAGGCTGAACATCTGAATCTTGCATACGCGTAGAGCGCAACAGATTGAAGTCACCAAAGATTGAAGTTAGTTTATCAAAGTCGCCGTCTTCACCTACATCGAATTCAATAGTAAATGCTTTATCAGTATCGATAGGTTGGTCTTCTTCGTACACTGTAGTATAAATCTTACAAGTACAAAACTTTGCAAACATTGCAGGCAATGCCTTCAAAGAATCTTCCATCTTTAGTACAAAGCTCTTAAAGAACTCTTCACCTAGATCGTTCAGAAACGTTACAAAGTTCGGGTCTAAGTAAATGTTAAACGCAAGAACATTACGGTTTGCGTCATCTAAGTTAACTGTACCGCTTTGAACTTCTTGCTTTACAGACCTAAGAAGAACAGGGTGTCTGTTCCCTTGCGTAGTGTATTGGTCGATAGTGCTGTAAATGTCAATGTTACCACTTGCTAAAACTGCCCACTCTGTAACTGTAGTGCCTGTTAAAGTGCGGCGTAATTTTTTAATTGTATCCATTTGTATTCCCCTGATTAAGCTAGTTCTTGCATGATGCGATTGTAAAGGTTTTGAATGTGACCCTTAAATATCTCCACCTGCTTGTCAAAAAACTCTGATTTTTCTACGTAGTGATCTACTGTAACGTTGTTAAGTACCAACACATACGCTTTAGTTTGAAACATTGAATCCAATTGGGTATCAAAGGTTTCTTTTAGATTCATTACATCTGCATCTAAAGACTGGGCTTTAGCTGGGTCTTGTTTGGCAACTGCTCTTAAATTTGAAACTGCCATTTTCAGATATAAAGAGTTTTCTTTTGCCACCGCGATCAAATCTTCTAGAACAGTAGACTTGATAGTTGAGTTTAATAGACCTGCCATTTTTATTTCTCCAATAAATAGAGTCAAGCGAAATACTCGACTCTTATAATTAACTCACGTACATTATAACACATTTACATTTGCACTTTGTACGTATTTTGTCCTGCTATATTTTAGTACTCTTCGCGTGGATGCGATTTAGGTACAACCCAGTAACCACCGTAAATAGACTCAGACACATCTACAAGATTTAAAACTCTGTCACTGTTCAGTGCTACAAAGCAAGGAATCTCTTCATTGGTAGTAAGAAGATATACCCATTCACTTTGCGCCCAATCTGGGTTATCAAGAAAGTCTTTTACAGTCATGTGACTTTGCTGTATCGGACAGTCTTCACCATTGACTATAACAGACAGACTAGGTATATCCGTAAGGTCTTCTTGGTAAATTTTGGCGAGTGTATATGTGTATCCAACATTTAGCATTTTTGTTCCTTAATTTCGTTTTCGTAAGTGCCGTAAGTGAGTAGGTGTTTGTAGTCTTGCAAACTTGTAGGAAAAGCTTCTTCGAAAGGCATTCCCTCTATAAACTGTTCAAAGCATAAACTTCCAACATAACTTAAAGTATCGAAAGTAACGCTAGGCAAATTACGGTACTCGTTTGCTAGTTCGGGTCTCATAAATAAAACCGAAGCAGTAGACTTTAGCGTATCGCAAACGACAAACATTTTTGAGGTGTGCCCTTCAAAAGTAACATCATTAAGATAATATTCATAGCGTTTTAAGTCAGGTAGAAAAACCTTGTGTTCTATGCATAATTTAATCAAGTCAATAAACGCCTGATACTGCCTATATTGAGATTGTCGGTTTTCAAAATGAACAGGAAGATGTTCAGAATAAAAAGCAAGCTCTCGGTCTAAACCTTTCTGTAGCGATTTGTATACAAGCTCCATCTTGCTTGTATCGTCCAGACTAGAGTAGAGCATTGACATATCGGCAACGACCATAGGAATAATCAAAGATGAAAAAGCACCGCTCGAATAATGCATTGAATATCTATGTTCAATCATACAGTCTTCATCATCACAGAGAGGATAGCCGCAAACCAGACCTGACGTTTGCGCACATCCATAAGATGCCTTCTTTCCACATACGCCACATTTAACTGACGCATGTTCTTTACATCTATCATTATCAGACACAACAGATTTACCACATTTGCCTTTCCAGGCCACATTGAATGTACACTTGCACATATTAATCTCCCTGATTTAAGGTAGTTAAAATAGCTTCTTTAATACGTAGCGTATACATATCGTAGTCTGATTTGAGCATAGGAACGTTTTTATACCCTAGATTTTCAGGCGTGTTTAGTTCCACATAGCTACTCAACATACGTAATATGAAAAAGTTCATAGACTTAGGTAAGTTAAACCAAACTGGATTGCCGAACAGCTTTGGATAGCCAGGGTCGTCGCCTTCTCCATTCCAGCGCATTGCAATATTCAAAGTTTTAGAACCCATATAGTAGCCACTGATGAAAGAAAATTCACCCGTGTCAAGTAATACAGTTACATCATTCCATTTCTTGTGTTGAACTTCAATTGCAGCAGGCATAGTAATCTCCTCAGATAAATTGCCTAAAAGAAAGGGCGGCAGTTGCCACCCTCAGAAAAAACTTACTCGTAAATGTCTTCTTCCGAAGAGCCACCGTCATTCGCAACTATCTCAGACAGCTTTTCAAAAGCTTCTTCAATGCTTGCGCAGTATTCGGTTATCAGGACTTCTCTCGGTGCGTATAGAACGCTTACACCTTGATATATGAAACATTCTTTTTTGTAGCAATAGTCACCGCGAACTACCAACGTGCGATCAACTGATCCATCGATTGATATAACAGGTTCGCCCCAAAACTCGTCATACGATATTGGAAGATTCTTATTCTTCTCTACAAAAGCAGAAAGAAGATCAGGAATCTGGTCAGACGGAAAATGATCTTGGTCTAAGCCTGGAAAAAGCTTGTTGAATTTTATTTTACTTAACATGTTCAATACCTCGGTTATAGGGCTTCTAATACGGTATACTCAGACTCAGCTTCTTTTGTTTTCCAGCAGTCTAAGTCATCGCTGAATTTCAAGCGCTCTTTGTCTAAGCTCGGCAAAAACTGAATACGTCCAACTCGATCACGGCACCTCAAAATAGCAACAGGTGAATCTTGTACAGCTTGCTTTAGTAGTGCTTCACTACAATAGCCAACTTCGATCAAACCTCCATTTTTACTTGTAACATACACACGACACAAAGAAATATATTTGTCACTAAAGTCTAGGTCATACGCAAAGTTAACAACGTCAGGTCTGGAACTAGAATAGCGGTTGTATTTGATAGCTAAGATCTCACCGTCTATTCGAACACGTAAAGTTTCATCACAAGTAGTTTGGAACATATCAGTGCCCGTACCACCTGTGTATGAGTAAATGCCGAACTTGACAATTCCTAAAACATCACTGTAAAGCAGGTTGTGCCCCTCCATGTTAAAGTGCTGATAAATGCGCCCTCTATCTATAGCTTGAATTTCTTCTTCTGTTAGGCTAGATATAACCTTGACAAACGGCATGTTTGAACAATCAGTATGGAACTCTGGAATGATTTTCATTATAGCTTCCTTTTAGGCAGATTTTGAAACGCGCTTTTTACTTTTTAAGGAAATTGCTTGCAATTCTCGAAAATCTCCAATCTCCTTTCTCAAAGGATGCAAGACTTTGTTTGCGTCCAGCTTTAGGTGAGTTTGGAATTTTTAAGAGTTCTTTTGGACTCATGTTACTCGGCAATTCTTTTTTATTGATTGCACGACAGGCAGCGCTAAAAGTTTCAAACGAAACAGACATGAATTCAATTCGGCATGCATCTGACTTAGTGCCGCGAACTTCAAAAGTTATTCCTTCTGGATCTTGCTCGGCGCGAACAGCTTTAAGATTTTTATACGCTTGCTGTCTTTTCCATTCAGCTTCTTCTAGTTTATCACCTAGCTCTTCAAGTTCTTTTTGAAGGTCTGCAATGCGAGACTTGATTGAATCAATATCTTTAGAAGAACGGGTAAGTTTAGCTTTTGCTTGTTTTACAGTCGCCATAAATAGTTTCCTCGTAATGGACTTAGAGAAGCGGCATAATCTGCCGCGTTAGTTTAAGAGTGGACTAGCTTGAAAAAGTCTTCTTGCTCATTTCCAGGCACAATTAGATTTTGAAATTTATAGGCGTTAACAAAATCGTAAACAGCAACGTTATCAGGTGTGTAGCAAACAAAGCTAAAGTACGCGCCTGCTAGTATCGCACAATTTACAATTTTAGTTTTTGTGTTGAGATAGACGTATTCGCCGTGCTTATTTTTAACGCGAATGTACGGTCTGTCCGTAGTAGACACAACATTTTCAATTTGGTCGATAGTGTAATCTACCCCTGCTTCAGGTTTGTATTCAATACCAGCATTTTGAGCTTTGATAGTTACGGCAGAAACATATTTATACAAACACAAGCTTTTTATTTCCGCCAAAGATTTGCGATCAAAATTCGAAGAAAAAGAAAGAGTGTACAGGCGAATCTCAACATCACGAACAGTAGCAGAGCGATACCCGTTGTACAAGTTATGCATTGAAAGGAATGTTTCCATTTCAGCATACGCGGCAGCCAGTAGACCTTTGTAAAAATCTGCCGACTTTTCGAAGTGTCTAGGCAGGCCTTTGGCATCGATAGACTTGCGAAGAATAACGTCTACCAAAAACGGAATACGTTCGTTTTGAAGAGTGATTAAATGCTTAGTTAGCTTTTGACTGATACGTGACATAAATAGGTTTCCCAAATAATGAAAGTAAAGGTGAATTAGATACGGCGAATTATCTTTTAACTTTTTGAATCTCAAAGCAGTTGTTTTCGAGAATTTCATTATCAGTTTCGCCGTAAAGGTCAGAACACATGCAATTGATTAACCAACGCTTTAGATTTTTCTTGGTGCCGTACACGCGAACAAATGGATTGCCACCCGCTGGCCCGTTCACTTCTAGAACTTCAACAGACAGATCATACGCCGCAAGAATAGTTGTCGTGTTATATTCATCTGCATCAATATCGATAGCAGACTGATCAAGAATTTCGCCTGATGAACTTAAAGCGATTAGAAGATCAACTTCAACTGAGTGAGTTTGTTTGTTAGAGCTTGGAACGAAAGTAACAGATTGACCGCTAGTCATAATAAAAATTTCCTGAGTTGTGTTAAGTACATTCTGAAAAGCACTAAGTTAATGCTTTTGAAAATGTAGGGGGCGAGTTGCCCCCATAACAAAGAGAGTAGCTAATTACTTGCTAGCAGAGTTGCGACGAGCAACTTTACCCTTTGGAGTTACCTTGCCACCGCGACGTGGAGCTTTAGCACCACCATTCGCCGGAGTTTTGCTACCAGCTTTACCAGTTGACTTTGGAGCAGCTTTTGGAGCAGCTTTTGAGAAAGCAGCTTTTGGTAGAACATTTAGCGGCAAGCTCACCTCTTTGCCTGACTCTTTAAGAATCGCTTTAAGTGGCATACGAGCAGAGCGACTAGTTGAAACGATTTTCGCTTTTTGCTTGTCGCCTGTTTTCTGAGAGGTCAAAGTAACAACTTTGCCAATCAAGTTTGGAATCAATCCAAGTTCAACAAGACGATCTTCTTCACTTGTTGCTTGTTGCTTGGTAGTAGTTGTTTTCTTGCCACCAGACTTGCCGCCAGTTTTGCCCGAAGTTTTCTTTGGAGCTTCTTCTGATTCAGCGATAGTCATAACAACTTCTTTTTCGTTACCACGACCAGACGGCGTACCAAGGTCGATAGTGATACCAAACTCTTCTTCAACAGAAGCAACAGCAGCAGCGATAGAAGCAGAGATTTTTTTAACGTTAGCGATAGTTAGTGCCATGATAGATTTCCTCAAATAACAAAAGTAAATAGAAGTTAAAAACTGAACAGGTTTTTGCTCAGTTCGTTGTGCGTTTGTTGTTGCGCTCAACTTGGGTGTAGTATAGCAAATCCAATGAGGTTTTCTACTACAATTTTGTCCGTGATAAAAAATAATTAGCAGCACTTTTTCTATATAAATCAAGCACTTACAGCACTATTAAGTTAGGACAAAACGATACCATTTGAAAAAGCTATATAAATCAGTAACTTACAGAACCACTGACCTGGCTCACTTCCAGCTATTTTCGAATTATTTTTACTGCCTATATATAGTATAGCTATTTATGCGCTGTATTTATCAATGTAAGGCGCTCTGTATCGCTCTGTATAGCGTTATTTTGTTCAACAAAGCACATAATACAGATACAAAAAAGGGAGCTATTTAGCTCCCCATGCGTTGTTCTACTATGTAAAGGTCTGTTTTACCACTTCCACAAGTGTTTTTGCATCTTCTATTGCACTGTAATCGAATATCTTAAACTCGCCCGAAATATCGTCTTTTATGTTAGCTCTTCCATTCTGGAATTGTACGGTAAAAGATCGACCTATTTTTGCTTTCAATATAAACGCCGAGAATTCACTGATACATTGAGCTAAGCTATTTTTGAGAAAAGATCGTTTCGCAAGGTCTGGATTCTTCGCTTTTCCTTTTGCAAATGCGTAAACTTTTTTCGCCGATTCTAGTTTGTACTTATACATTACTTTAGAAATTTCTTCGGCTTGATCACACAACAAAAGAAACGCCGCTTCGTTTTTAGACATATAGCGTTCTACGGTATCAGATGCCCACCCTTTCTTTCGTCTGTATCTAGCTCGCCCAGAATCAAGCGATCTTCCTCTACCATCTACGGTATCGTATTGACTAACTCTTGGATTTTTTCTGAACGTGTCGGCATCTTCTAACGTACGGAGGAATATTGAATAAATCGACTGTACGGTTATTTTTGTGTCTTTAACATCTGAGTACTTAGGCATTTAGAGTCCTCGACATATACGCATATCTAGTCCAAGCACGGTTTCTCTGGTCTAGATGGAAAAAATGAATGGGGTTGTTATCTCTATAAACAGACAACGTTAGGTTGTTTCGTGACTGCTCTTCTAGCATCAAGTCCCAATTAGATTGTGGAAACTGTCTAGACAAAGCGGCTTCCAGTACGTCAGGTATCGCACTAGGAAATATGCGTAGGTTGAACAAATCTTTAACAGCAAGCGGCGTTCCTTTTCGTTTAGACTGTTCGTAAACGTTTACGACTTTGTAGGCTTTGACTACTTTAAACCTACGCAAGAAATCAAGAATATCTTTTGTTCGGGTAGACATTACTAGCCATGTTCTATCTAATATAGGAGTATCCTCAAACTGCATTCCAGTTTTAAACTGCATCATAGATAGGTATCTATTTTCAATATTGAATGCTTCTTTCTTAAAGTACTCACGCTCGGCATAGAGCAAGCAAAACATTCTATAGACTACAGGCCATGTAAGCGTAGTAGACTTTATTTTCTGTCCTAGTTCCATATATGTTTCCTAAATAAAAAAGCCTGCGTCCAAAGCCAGATAGATAAAGAGTAGAGTGTACTCACACAGGCAAAAAGTCCAAGGGAGACTCTACTCTAAAATTATCAACCAGAACGAAAAAAACCCGCTGAAACATACCGTAACAGCGGGCATAAAAATGATTCTGCAAGAATGAAACGAACAAGCAGAACCTTCAGAGGATACAATGATCACGCAAAAAAGGGTAACGCATGACATTATACTAATGCGCTTGGGATACAAGTAAGCACATCGGAATACGGTATGCATTCCGATATACTCAAATAAAACGGAAGCTGTCAGACTCTATAAGCCTAGGGAAGCGCTGGCGTAAAGCGCCGAGGTATGGAGAGCTTAGTAGAGAACTTGGGGACTGACAGCTCCCAAAAACTTATGAATTAATAGGAGCTACGGTTGGTTTGACGTAGCCTTTAATTTTCTTGTCTGCTTCTTCTTGGATTTTGTTAATCTCTTCTATGTAGCCTTGAATGTCAAAACGGACTTGACGACGAACTTCCAAAACAAAGTTTAGCAATTCAGCTAATTCCATATACTTAGTCGGTCGCGTTTCGTGATTCAGACTAGGCATTGGATAGGTTGTGAATTTGTTTGCTAGCTCAACAAGTTCTTTTATCTGCTCGATAACGTCAGTGATTCTTTTATTTAACGTAGAGGCATTGAACTCTGCTTTAACAAAGTTAGAAGTCGTGGTTACTGTTTTAGACATTGTGGAGGCTCCAAAGGTTTAACCAAAGAAGGTTGTTGATAGAAGTCTATCGTAATCTGCGTCACGCGCATCTTCGTCATCATAAACCCAAGAAGCCGCGTGGTCGTTTGATGAAGTGTAAAATTCAATAGAGTATTTGTGGTGAGGGTGTTCCTCCATTGGGTTACTCATTGACTTAACCATTGTCATAATAACAGCAGAAAAGTTAATTGGTACGTTCACAAATTTAACAGTATTCTTGTAGTTAGCTTTGTGGTTTACAAAAGTACCTTGTGGAACTAGAAAACCTTGACCCATAATTGAAAATCTCCAAATAATTAGTTGGCGAACATGCGGCTAGCAGTAAGTAATACTCTGTACTTACCGCCAATTGCCGCACACTCTGGCTTTTCATCGATAGGCGCTCCTTGTTTTCGGCAGCGGCTATATTCACTATCTGTATAAAAGCTTGAAAATTCCAGATAGATGTTCTTCACAAGAAGCACTCGTCTTGTAAATAATATAAGTAGAACGGGAGTGCCACCGAGCATACGAATTAAACCTACTTTGTATCTATCCGATTCGTATGTCAGAAAGAGTACGCAACATCTACATGAATATTAACAACCGCATAACGCTTAGCAGTAGATGTAATGGCTTTGGCCGCTAAGTGAGGAGTATGTTGCAGTTGTTATCAGATAGCCGAGAATGTTTGTCGTAATTCAATACGTAAGCAACCTGCCTTCCGAGCATTTGTCGCGATACACAAACATAGGTCGACTACCTAAATATGATTCAAATTGTTAAAGAACGCTTGGGTGCTAGTGACTTTATTAGTTTCTTAGTAAAGAACAGTCTCAATAGACTTTTTCGTCAGTTAGCTCTTGCAGTGTAAGGGGAGTATAGTGCAACATGTTAGGCTAACAGGCATGGAAACCCAGCATGGTGACTTTGCACTACACTCACTGAAAAGACAGAATGAACAGCAATGTCACTTTGCTAACAATGGAGAAATCACTCTGTCGAAAAGGGAGTCCCCTGTCTCTACGTCAGACTAGGGGACGATTACCACGTTAAGCGGCTTTGGATTGAGGTTGTTTCCATTGCTCAAAGTCTTGAACTTGCTGGAAAGTACCGTACTTCTTTACCATAGCGAACACTCGATGCCAATCGGGTTGGGAACGGCTGGCACTAGATTCAATACAGTGAAGTGGCTTTCCTCGAAGATAACCGTATGCCAAGTGACCAGCCCTAATCTCGGGACGTACGGTATGTAAGCGATGAATCATTAAGGCAACACGCGTCCAATTAGCGCCCCATTTGGGTCCCCGATAACGCTGCTCTTCACGTTTAATGATTCGTTGTTCTTCTGCAAGTGATTTGATTTTAACTTTAAGAAATTTAGACATAACTGATTACCTGTATAGTGAGTTGTAAATCGGAAAATAAAACAAAACAATAAACAGATATTCAGGTGGACCTCTAACGCATTCAGTTATTCAACATAACTTTGCTCCTGTGGTTGCACACTTATTACAATACCCAGAGCGTGTGCATAACTCTGAATTCGGATAATCTTAAATTATATTTTATAGAGAGACACGGCGATTAACGAAATTGTTAATTCGGATCTCAGTAAAGGCAATCTTCATTTGCCATAGCTCCCCTACCAATTCAGGTTCAGAGAACATACAGTAACGATGGAAAGTTCCAGAGTAGTCAGTACTTAATCTGCTTTGGAAATCTTTACATCGGGCACGTACAAGGTCATGCAGCGTATCAAGTGAATCAAAAGATATAGTTTCCATATCGGGAAACGAAACAGTATCACCAGAGAAAGTAGCTATGTTAGGTGCGTCCTCATTAAATAGAATTAAAGAGTAACCCCAATCGATAAGAGCAATGTAAATCTCATGCCTATAGTTTGTTATGTCTTGCATGACTTTCTTTTTTCCTTGATGGACTGTGTTTCCACATACGGAAGCGGTTGATAGCAGGTACTACAAAGATTATGTGCAGTAAAAGTAATAAACCTATAAAAGCACAAACAGAAATCATTGTAATAAAGAGTTGCATCATTTTTTCCTTAAATTGGTGAAGACAGGGGGACTCGAACCCACCAGCAATCGAGGGTTGAAATCCTCTAGCTGACCGTCTGTCTCCTTATTTATTCTTTTATTAACTTGTACCAGTCACAAACTTCAACTACTTTAACACCCAGGCTCTGCAAGTATTTTGTTTCTTCTGGATTAGCGCACATGAACTTGGTAGTATCAGTAGACCTACTTAAAACAAATTCAGGATTAAGTTCATTGAATATCGCAGCAGGCAATTTAACTTCACCGTAGTAACCGCTGGATTCCATAACGAACTTGCGACCGACAGATTTAGCTTCGTAAAGAGACTCGGCGTTCTCACTCATTTCTCTGACTTCTTGTTCAGAGTAAAGTTCATCTATTGTCGGTGGAAGTTCGAAGTCTTCACCTGCTTCACGTTTTTCAGAAACAAAGTTTTCATTAAGCTCTTTCTGATTTTTCTGTGCAGCACAATAACCGTCATACCAAACATCGCCGTACTCAGTTACCATATTATGAATCTGTTCTTGTAGTGAACCATTATGAGATTGTAAGGATTCAACAAGCTCATTAAGAGAATCTATTTCGGATTTATATCTATTTATTATATCCTTAACGTTCATGTTCATACATACCTCGTTTAATTAGGAGCAGAGAGTTGGAATCGAACCAACACAGGCTTTGCGCCAGCTAATGCAACACATGTCCTGTATTCCTGATGTACACTAGTTATTACACCTACGGATTTAGACTAGCCAATCTGTTACCGTGATTCTCTGCATTGAAAAACAACATAGCGATACTTTCTAACAAAACAACCTATCTAATAGCTTACGTGATCAAATCGCTTGCGTTCAATAAGTCATTGTGAGAATCCCCGCTCACTTTCGGTCTGCATATTGGAAGCCCCTCTATCTTGCTCCTCAGCACGTTCCTAGTTTCTAGTCTTTGATACTCAACGTAGATGAGGTTACGTGTGTCGTTATCTTAGACTTTCAAGAAAGTATCGCTATGTTGATTGTAGAATACGGCAGTAGTTCAGGTAGAAAAGATTTTAACTGCAATGAGCAAATAAAAACTGAACTACTGCCATACTTACTATTTACACTTTTTGATTATTCATCATCGTCAGACTTCTTACCACCTGTAGCAGCAGACACCAAGATTTCTTTGAACAACTTAGGATGACTTCCGTTAGCGCAACGCTTTTGACACCAATCGCGAATCTTAACAGGTTTAATACCTTGCTCTTCACAAATTGCTTTGACTTCTTTTGGAGAACAAAGAACTAGTTTCTTAAATGTAATCCAATCGATTTTCTTAGCACCGTGAAGTGGGCAATCTTCACTAAACTTGTAATTGTTTTTGTTTCCGCTAACCATTCCAAGAAGTGAAAGATACTCAAACGTATCAAACGCTGGGTCAAGACCCCGAGCAGTACCAGTACCATCAGATATCCAGATACGTGCCCAACATTCTTGCTGTGGCATACCACCAAGTTTGTTCTTAGTAGTCTTTAAACGCAAGAAGCGGTAAGTGTCTTTTCCTCTTCCAGTAACGCTAGGCTCTTCAACGATTCCTTTATTAACAACGAAACCGCTAGGACCTGTGCTGCGTGGAGTAGACTTGATTCGAACATCGGAGTTATGAGAAACAATACCGTTAGTCACAATTGAATGTGTTTTAGGCATGTTAGCATCATAGGTCATCGAACGCTCTAGGTTATGGTCTACAGAAACAACTTTTGTCCAGAACAAAGAATTTTCGCTAGTGTAGTCTATAAACTTACTTAGTGTAATAAGAAAGTTTTGATACTTTTCACGTTCATGCTCGGTACGTAAAGTCTCAACAAAACCAAATGCTTCATCAAACCAATCCTCTGTAAAGCGGCTAATGCGATAATAAGCTCCTCTTCCTTTGCATTCCGCCAAAAGACCCTCAAGCTTTTGAAACTTCTGTCTACCAGTAGGTAAAACATCAAAAGGTATTAGATCAAGAGAATACATTTCATTATGAGTATGATCGCCAGTACTTTTAGATTCAAAGGCTTCTGCTTTTCGAGCGGAAGTTAAACCTACGGATTCATACAAACGTACAGCATTTGAACCACTACAGCTTATGTTATAAACCGCATTCAGTTCTTTATGCTCATGGTAATCATGGTCTTTACGTTTCAGTCTAGCAATACATCCCAAGTTCAACAACATTAAGTGTACTTGCTCGGAAAGCAATTTAGATGTTGTTGAAAGACCTATACCTTTAGGGCCTACATTACCGTCTGAGTCAAACAAGCCTCGTAAGAACATCAAACATGACTTCTTAGTAGAGGTTCTGACTGCCCAAGGAACAGACTTAGTTCGGGAAGTACCTGTAGAACCTAAGTAACCTAAGAAGTTAGAAATCCTACGACTAGATAAGCTGAATTCAAACTTATTATCTACCTGTCTGTACTCAAGACCTGATAATGAAAACGATTCCTCGAAACATTCTAAGAAGAAGTCCATTGTATCTTCGTCTTGAGTAACAAAATGAATAACACCAGTACCTGGAACATGACCATCGCCGCATAAAGAGCCTAGAACATACGCTAACTTAGGTGACATTGATTCAGGAACACTGGATATACAAACATCATTATCATACTTTGAAAAAGATTCAAAATCTAATAGTGCATCAGTATCTGACCAAATATCACTACCTACTTTAACAGGAACATAACGATCTACAGTGCCTGTAAAGCTGGACAACTTTGTCCATTCAGGCATACAGCCTCTATTTTGAATAGAGAGTGTTCTATGTCCAGGTTTAGCTTTGATAAAGTTACCAAGTTCAGTAGTTAGACAACTAATCTGACTGTAGCCCGTACTATCAAAGATAGTAGGTTTCTCAAGTCCTTTAGATCCTAGAATCTTAGACATGCTTCCAGAATCGTAAAACTCCTGTCCTGTTACAAGACCATCTTTAGTAAAGAGGTTTGTTGTAGGATGGAAGCAGAAAAACTTCAACGCTTCACCACACGGTTCGTATTCAGGATTACCAAACATAGTCGCTGGACGTAGACGCAACTGGTTGATTCCAATTACAGTCATTGCTTTCTTACGCATACCGCCTTTAACTTTTTTGATACCCTCACTGAACATACGCGCTTGCTCTGCCATACCACTGTTACGGTCATCGTCATCAAGACCATCTGGTAACATAGCTGGATAAGAGTCACACAAGTATAGACCTTGCATGAAGCCGTCTGGTGCAGGTACTTTAATCTTGTTGTTACGAGACAAGTACTTGGTATCGTACATTCCAGCAAACTTAGACTTGTTAGCTTTCGTGTGTTCAAATAGATAACACGGCTCGCCGTTAATCGTTTGTTTGTCTGGAAGTCCACGGCGAATTTTGGCTAGAGCTTTAAAGAAGTCATCACCAACATCGTGTGAGTAATAACGAGCAAGAGGAGGAATTTCCCAACCACCGTCATCATCACGTACACCAAAGATTTGCGCTGCATTACCTTTAATGCCCAATGACTTGATAATGTTACCAGTGTATTCTTCATCTACAGAACCTTCGTAGTCAAAGATACCACAAGCAAACTTAGAACCTTTAGTCATTCGTGCATGTAACGCTTGTGCAAGAATAGTCATAGCAAGAGTAGACTTTGCACTTTGCTCAGGACCGTAAATAGTATACCAACCGCCTGGCTGAATACCACCATATAGCAACAAGTCCAAAGATAAAATACCTGTACTCATTCGGTCACTAGAGCGTTCAAGTACTGAGCTTACAAGTCCGTATTTCTTATCAGTTTCATCTTGAAGTTCATCAAGCATTTGACCGATATCAAAAAACTCTTTATTGTTTTCTACTACTTCCTGCTTGGTACTACGAGCAGATTTAGGCTTGCTCACACCTGTTGTCTCGGTCGCTGCTACGCTAGTAGAACGACGGCGACGGCGAGTTGTAGTCTCAGCCGCCTTTGTAGTTCGTGCTGGCATTATCGTCTACGAGAACGAGAACGAGAGCTTGAACGAGTCTTAGAAGATGTACGAGAACGGCGAGAACGAGGTTCATCATCTTCATCTTCTTCTTCGTCTTCGTCTACAGGTGCGCGTCGTCTTCTACTGCTAGAAGTCTTGGTCGAAGAACGTTTACTACGTCTAGAACGAGGTTCATCATCTTCGTCTTCATCTTCGTCATCTTCTGGCTCACTGCGACGGCTGCGACGGCTAGATCGTGAAGAAGAACGTTTACTACGGCGAGAGCTACGAGACTCTTCTTCGTCTTCGTCTTCGTCTTCATCTTCGTCATCGTCTTCATCAATTGAACTGCGGCGAGAGCGACGGCTAGAAGACTTTTTACCTCTACGACTACGTGGAAGATCATCTTCTTCATCATCTTCTTCATCTTCTTCTTCATCTTCGTCATCTACTGATGCACGGCGACGACCTTTACTGCCTTTCTTACTACGACGAGGTAAATCATCTTCTTCATCGTCTTCATCATCTTCGATTTCATCTTCACCGACAATATCAAGACGTTTAAATTCGGTGTCAGCCTGTTCCTGACTTTCACGACCAAGCATATCAATACACTCAACGCTTAAATCATAAGTTAGATAGTCTAACTCTTCGTCGTCTAAAGGAGAGCGCTCTTCTTTATCGATTTGATACTTGTCCGTACCTGATTTACTGTCATCAAACTTGATAGCAATGTCAATTCCGTACTCTTCATGAGATACAGGATACATGTTGCCTTTCTTGTCTTTGTTACGCTCACGCATTTCTTGAATCTTACCCGCAAGACCTGCTGGTAAACGTACAACTCGAACAGGAGTCCAAGAGCGAGACTTGATATCTTTGTATCCAGTTTCTTTTTCACTCTTAGTGTGTGGCGGCAGCTTACGCGGCATATCTTCTTGCAAGTCACGCACTATAACGTTTGCATAATAAGCAGTAGAAGTTTGACACGCACCGTCTTGACCTTGTGATAGATTACAATAAGGACAGTCAGTACCATCTAATGCAACTGCTTCGTTATCTGGATCAAAGCTGATACAAATTTTTGGAATCTTGATTTCTTTCTTATCTTTGCCTGCTAAGATTTTAATCCAGTGTGTTTTAACTGGTAAGATATCGGTTGGCAAAAAGCGAACAGAGACATAACCACTTTGGTCAGTAAACTTAAATAAGTCCCAAATTTCTTCAGGTTTAAGCTTGTCTCCTCTACTGTTTGCGTTTGGATTAATATTATCAAATCCACGAGCCATTAAATTTTCTCCATTAAGTTATTGCAGATGATCTTTACACTTTTAGTAAATGTTGCTTTATCATGTGCTTTTTCATTTTATTTAGGTCAGCATCTGAAAAGTGTTCATCGATGCCGAGAGTCAGTCTTCCAATTCCATGAGGGTCTACATTCTTTGCAAGCGTACAAAGTAGTTCAGAGAATCTAGAATGTTCAAGACTGGAATCTACGGTTTCGTTACTTTCTACTTTGTTGTATAGAGTAACTTCTTCACCTTCATCATCCGTAACAGTTGCATCTAATGAGACACTAAAGTTTATATCGAATCCAGAAGCTGTATCACCAGTAGCAAGTTTTTTCTTATGCTGTGGTGGTATACGATATGCAATACCGTACTCATGGTCTGAGTTGCTACAAGTTTGAGCATTCAAAAACCAAAACTTTATGTACGAGGTTAAAGCACCGTGTTCACTGTTGTATTTATTCAGTGCAGTTACTACGTTCTTTAAAAAGTTTTGCCTAACTTCTTTTCTGTCGTAGTTATTGTTTGGATTTGTATCAACAAAGAAACTAGCCTGCTTGCTGCATATCTTTATGTACTGAGCTACAATACTTTCTACGTATGTATTATATTGCTTGGTAGCATCATGCATTGCATTCAATAAGATAAACAGGTCACTACGCGTAGGACACGCTAGACTATCTTGTATAACTTTGAGTCTTCGTTTAAGAACAAGCCTATCTCCAGGCTCTGACTCTAAAAAGTTTTGATACAAAGTAAAGAAAGAATCGTAATAGTGCCTAAGTATGTTAGTAGCAAATACGTATATCATAGAACGCTCTAGCTTTGACTTTTTAATATACTCGAACTTTTCATCCAAGTCATCAGTAATCAAGGCACGAGATAGGTAGTCTATGCTTTCTTCACGGGAGTTTGACGTTGAGATTTTACGCTTTTTGTTTCTCGATATGAAACTTAATGCATACACAATCTGAGTATCGAAGACAGTACTGTGATACACAAGAGGGCGTAAAACCTCATATAGAAGGGTATCCAGAATTTGTTCGATTTGTCCACCAGAAAGGTTTTCATCTGGATTAGTAACTAAAGCCATGCTTTAATTACCAGTGCGAGTATTACCACTCATTGCGTTTTTAATACGTCTAGGCTTGTTAGGTTTGCCGACTGGATCAGAAGATAGAGTCTTCTCTTCTTTAACTTCTTCGTTTCCGTCTTCGTCAACGGTAGACATAGGCATTTCTTCATCTAAAGAAACTTCTACGACATCTTCGACTTCTTTGATAGTGTTATCTATCTCAGCTACTGTATATGGAATGTCGGCTTCACGGTTTTGCTGTTCACGAACTGCTTCACGAACAGACTCTTGGTTTTCTCTGCGCTTCTTTGCAGCCTTGTTGTCTTCAAACATTTCATAGACTTCTTTCAAGTACTCAGAGTCTACTTCTTTGCCTGTAACCTGACTTAGATGCCAAACAAGACTTTCAAGTCTGCGTGAATAGATATCGTTTTGAGAACGAGCCTGATCGACCTTAGCTGTAAGAGAAGTCAATTCTTCTTCAAGTTCTTTGATGCGGTTTTGGTGTTGTTCCAAACTTGCTTTAGAATGCTTAAGGCTGACACGGGCACCCAAGCGTTGCTCACGAGCTTCTTCTAAATCTTCACGCAACTGCTCTACAATGAATTGCAAATTGCTAACTACGTATTGAACATTACGCACATTTGTTTGGGCTGGACTTGGGTTTTCTTTTGCCATTTTTATTCCTTACAATCATCACAAGAAAGTGTGGGTATCTGACCAGCACTAGCAGCAGGCTCAGATTCTTTTTGACACTTAGAGCATTTCTTAATAACGCCCTCAGCAGTTATTTTAATATTGTCGTACTTTTTATCACTACTAGGAAGTAAGCGTTTAATACGATTGGTAACTTCTTGGCTAACACGTAGACCCTGATCTAGGCTAGCCATTAAAGATTGTCTTCGTCTACTACATCCAGAGCAAGCCATAGCTATAAACCTTTCTGAGAACAGTAGTGAGAAAATCCAACTAAATGTTTACAAAGAAAAGGAACGTTGTGCGGATTAGTCATGTGAGCAGGTTCGCCGTTACCATAAATGATTCTAGCAGCACCATGTAATGCACACGCATATTCAGCACCGTGAAAAACAAAGTCTTCGCAATTACAAGATACCATCACGCGCTTTTGTTTAGTAACAGGCTTAGTCTGTGAATCAAGTCCAATAATATAAACTGGACGATCTTTAACAGTCTTGTTAGGCATGAACGGGTCTTTGTGGTTTGCAATTGCAGTAAGAGCAGTTAGACCTGTCTTTGTTTTCTGCTTCTTAAACTTTTTAATTGTAACTTCGTACTGACCTACTTCTTTTCTAATACGTGGTGTATTCATTAGAAGTCTACGAAGACTCAAACCTCTTCGAGACAAGTCCGTCTCTGGCGGTTGTTCAACTACGTTTTCTACTAGGGGTAATACTCTGAAATTCTTAGAGCGTGAAGATCGAGTAGAAGAACGTTTAGTTCCAGTTGTACCAGAACGGGCAATTCCTGATTTGCGTGGTTTACGAGCAGCCATAATATTTACCTATGCTTGCGTGTTCTTCTCGGCTTAGCAGAAGTAGACTTTACGAGTTTACGTTTACGTACTCGCTTAGTTGGAGCAGTTTCAAGTCCAGCATCATACTTGACCCAAGATAGACCTTGTAACGATTTTTTCAGAATGAATACTTTTTCTGAGCTACCATCTGTTTTGTGACCTATAATGTAGTACGGTCGCTTTGAATTATCTGGAATAAAATCTTTTGCTTCTTCCAGTTTAACAAACGGACCTGCAACACAAGTTCCCATCACATCAACATCGATAGTATAAGCAGAGTATTCGGATTTAGACCAAGACTTAATTATAGCAAGAATCTCTTCTGGATAGCAGTAGCTAGGATCACCTACGTCGCCAACTCTATAGAACATAGTGTTAGCACCACCTTTACCAACAAGATAGTTAACGTTTCCTATTTTAGATAAGAACTGCCATTGAAATAAACGGCGTTCGTCCTCGCTAAGCTTAGTCTCTTGAAGAAGACTCTTTTTAACTTGGTCATGTAAGACTTTGAACAGATTCATAGTTGCCAGTTAAGTTAAGAATGATATATGTCTCTTTACAGTTTTGACAATTGAACGCAAAAAAGGGGACACGAAGTCCCCTTTATTAAAGTACACTACGTATAGTGCAAATGATTATGCGCTTATTGGAATGCGCCGCCAGTGTTCATCAACATGATGATCTCCTTATTTAAGAAATTAAAAACCTCTTTTTAAGCGAGGGCCTGTATGATTATGCGCTTATTGGAATGCGCCGCCAGTGTTCATCAACATGATGATCTCCTTAGTTGGTTAGAGAAAACCCTTCTCTTGGGATATGTTATTAAAACGAGTAGGTACTTTGTCTGACTCGTTACACTATAAAATTAATATTTACAGAACTACTATTTACACTTTTTGTTTTGCAATGTGGTTGTAGACCCCAACTTGGCTTTTCCAATTGCCTACATTATGTTCACTTTCCAGAATCAAGTTACCAAGATTTCCAGATATGTCCCCATCACCTAACTGCATGTTTGAGTGGTTCTTAACTTTACACGGCTTTAAGTGTTGAGGCCATGTTTCTCTAACGATTCGCTTTTGAGGCTTATTGGTTTCTTCCCAAGTAGTCATCGTCTGGAACTGAGCATAAACGTTAGCTAGCAGATAAGGGAACATTGCAAAGATGCCTTTCTTCAATGCATATCTAGTCAGAATAGTTTCTTGACCCTTAGGACCGTAAGTAATTCCACCACCTCTAAACTGAGCTAGTCTAGATTCGTACAAGATATCTTTACCAAACATTTCTGCTTTACGTGCTAGATTGTAGTAGATATCTCCACCATGCCCAAAAGCTAGGTATCTACATCGTTTTTCTGCTTCTTTGATCAGCAACATCATTGGGTACAAACATTCAATACTAGGCTTACTGGTAATTCCTTGCTTATGGATTATATACTTTAAGAACTTGTAGTACTTGTCGGCGTCATAAGGTATGAATACTGGAACAAACTCTAAACCAAAATATTCAGCAGTCTGTTTAGCCGATAAGAAGTCAGAACTAATCTGATGTTCAAAGCAAACACTGAATACAGTAGGCTTTTTACCTAAGTCAATGAGCGACCAAAGTATCGCTTGACTGTCCAATCCACCAGAACATGCAACACCGCAATCGTCTTCAAACAAAGATAATGATTCCATAAGAGCATGGCGTAAGTCGGGTGGTGCGCTTGCCATTTTCTTTACGCTAGAACGAACTTTACGACAATTCTTTTTGTTGTTTTCATTCCAGTGCGTAGGAACTAACATGCCCTCAATATCTTCGTGAGGAACACCGTCTACCATAACGGTGTCTTTGCTTTTACTTGTTTTGCGTTTCCTAGTCATTTAATACACACCCATCCAGCAAAGTTTAAGTGTCTATAGAAACAGTCAACATGTTTGAAACCTGCTAGCTTTAACATTTCTTCGTTAGCACTAGCAGTCTGCGGAACAAGTACGCCTTCCAAAGACAGGCGTTTACGCTCTACGTCTTCTTGACTGTATCCATTACCGTTTTTAGAGTCGTGGTAAGTGTTGACCATTACGCGGTTTATTTGCGCGCCGCTACCAAGAACTTTTTCTACAAAGATAAACATACCGCCCTCAGATAAGCTGTCGTATATTTCTTGTAGAATATCCATACGGTATTCGATAGGCGTAAACTGAATAGTTAGAATGCTAAGAATGCCTGTAAAAGACTTTCGCATACCATCAGTATTGCGCTGGATAAACTCAGGGTTACGCATATCTATGTTGTAAATTCTAACATTGTCAGACTCACCGTACAGTTCTTTAAGAACATCTAACATAGGTTCAGACACTTCGATTGCATCACATCTATAGTGACCTGATTCAATAAAAGGTCTTAGTGCTTCACCACGACTAGCGCCTAAGTCTAGAATACTGCCAAGCTTGAATCTTCCTCTAAAGTGATTCAGGTCGAAGTCAGGCAAATGACTCTGTTGCTTAACATGGTAGTTATGCATAAGGTTCCAAGTCAAAGAACGCATTGTCTCGTAACTTGGAATTGACCGCTGTAGCATATCGTCAAAGCATTTAGCTACTTCTTCATTAAACTCCCACTTAGCAGGTGGAACTACATTATCTTTATCCATGAACAGGTCCTTTGGTATAATCTAGATTCTTATGCTTTGCAATAGGAATCAAGATATCGTCAATTACAGAACGCGTAATATGATACATCATTAGAGGAGGTACGCTTCGACCTAGTCTCTCCCACTTACGAGCAATGCTTCCAGTGATTTCATAATCGTCAGGGAAAGTACAAATGCGTTTGAGTTCTTTTACAGTCATCTTACGCTGAGTGCCTTTCTTGTCTTCTACGAATCCGCCTGAGCTAAACAGTGCAGTGTGACTAGTATTGTAATCGCTTGCCATTATAGTTGGATACGGTCTATCGGCTGGAACGTACTTTATCATATCACCATCTTTAGTTTTGATGTAAGAAATATGTGGAAGTACTTCTTTTACAGCTACTTGTCTATCGAGAGGCATAGGCGCGACAGGTTTAACACCAGCAGCTTTTACTAAGTCATTACGAACGCCGATAAATATCATACGTTCACGATTCTGAGGAACACCAAGCCAACTTCCATTAATTCTAAAACACTGAACAGTGTAACCTTTACGACCGCACTGTTTCAATGAAGTAGTAATCTCTTTGAAGTAGCCACGAGCAGCACCTTTGATTAAACCAGATACGTTTTCCGCTAAGAAGACCCAAGGTTCAATTTCAGAAACAAGTCTTCCATATTCAAAGAACAGGTCGTCAGTACGTTGCTTAGTATCGCTATACTTCTTTTCTTGTCCCCAATCTTCTTGACGTTTACCAGAAGTAGAGAACGATGCACATGGAGGCGAACCGTCCATGAAAGGAAGTTGACCTTTCTTGATTCCTAATCGTTTAAGAATGTCTTTTCCTTTCACAGTACGAATGTCAGAGCCGTCGCAAAAAGAGTTATGATTAAGCTCATAAACCTCTTTTGCAGCAGGTATAAATTCGTTTGCATACTGAATGTCGATACCAGCCATTTTGTGACCAGTACAAGAACCACCAGCACCAGAGAAAGTAGAAATACCTAAAAAATACTTCTTAGATTTATTTATTTCCCGAACAGTAGGAATTTTAGTAGGTAACTTGGCTGGCAACTTCATTAGAATTCAAATCCACATTTAGGACAGCAATGCTGTAGTTGTTCATCGAAAGAACTTTCGTCGTAAGAATCAAAGCTATTAGGACGACTGCTTGAACCGCTAGAACCAGAGCTTGATTCAGAACTAGAAGACGGTCGATCGGGCAACTTTGGAAGTGAACGAATAGAAACTTCGTCTAAGCCGATCAGTCCAATTTCGAATCCACCCTCGATGACTTCTAAGTCTGCCATTAGCTTACTTAGTTTCTGTTTATCAAACTCACCACCGTGTGCGTTGGCTGCAACGTTTGCTGCCATTTCTGCTTTTTGGTCTTCCCAATCAACAACACGCATTGGAATACGGATAACGCCTTTGTCTGTCTTAACAGCTAATACGCCTTCCTCTACTGTACCATGATCGTCTTTAGTTGGATTAGTTTTAACAGCAGTAGGATACCCGCGCTTCTCAATGTTAGCTATACGTTGGTGTCCAGACACTAGCTTTCCGCTACGTCTATTAAATACGATACCAGACAAATCTCCAAAGCGTTCGTAAGAATCACCCATATTATCAAGGCGTCTGTCAGTAATCATACGTGGATTGTATTCAGCGCCCTTTAAGTCTTTCAACTTCCAATCACCAGAGCGATTAGCTGTACGTGAATTAACACGAACTTTCTTTGTTTTGAACTTGCGTTTACGAACAGGCTCTTCTGCCGTAGTTGTAGTTGTAATATCGTCTGGACTTACGCTACGAGCTTTACTAGTTTTTCTAGGAACGGGTTTCTTAGCCGTGCGTGTACGAGTTTTTGCAGTCATTATTTACCTCAGAAATAAAAATACCCAGTTTTATCTACTGGGTATTTACAGTTTTTGATTTTATAGCTTTATTCCATAACTACAGGGGCATTTGGATCGTCAGAGTCTGTATCTTCTGAACTTTCAGGTTCTTCACCGTCTTCTTTACCATCTTCTGTAGAGTCGCCTTCGTCTTTATCTTTATCTTTATCTTTGCCTTTAACTTTCTTCTTACGCTTTTCTTTTTCCTCTTCAAGCTCTTTGCGCTTCTCTCTCAACATTTCTTCTATTTCGAGTTTAGACAAATCATCTTGAACTTCAAAAAGCTTCTCTAAGTTATCACGAACTTCTGGGTCTACGGGGTTTTCATAATCACCCAACATATCACCAATCTTGTACATTTGCTTAGAGCGGGCATTGTACGCTAACGCACACGTATCACTTAGACTAATAAGCATCTTCATTAAAGTACTCTCTTATAGGCTTTATACAAACGCCTAGTTTATCGGTTAACTTTTGAATTCTTAAAACTGATTGAATCTTACGCTCACATAATACTTCGATTCTTTTCTGTAGCCTTTCTGCACAAGCAAAAGTATTCTGTTTGGATGCGCGGGCTTCTGTTATATCACAAACTAGCTCATTAATAAGGTAACTAGTTTCAATATAAGTAGATATACTGCGCTTAATCAAATATACGTATGGGGCGACACGCCTAACTTTATAGTGATCAAATACTTTTTGCTGAGTGTAAAAATCGATATTGTTAAATATGAGAAAGGTATCAGCTATTACTTGCTCCTGTTCTCGGTCTTTTATAGAATGTCTTTGGATGTAAATAAAAGACAAGGACTTTCGAAACGAGGCTTGAAACGGTTTTGATTTGCTATGCCATAGAAGTTTTACGTTTTCTTCTAGTGCGTTTTGAAGTACTTGATCCATATTCCTTTCTTATGTCTTCGTAATCTCTATTCATAATAACGTCTACAATATCTTTAGGATTAACTCCGACAGGCACTGCTTTTTCTTTATGTAGATGTTTCCATTTATGTAAGAACGAATCAAGCTTCTTACGTTTAAAGCAAATATCCAGAAGAGGACACGGGTCATAGAAGTCCATAACTTCATAGTAATCTTCTGTACATTTACAAGGCTTGCGCTCTACTGCATATTCGTATTTGCCTGTTTTGTTGGCACGTTCTGCTCCATCCCACTTAAACTTCTCAGTAGTTAGAACTTTCTTTGCTTCGGCAAACTCTTCTTTACTATCAAAGCTGTGCGAGTATTCATAGAACTTAAACGGGTTATCTCTGGGCAGATATACTAAGCTAAAGCCTTGAATTGGTAAATTGTATTCAAACTTTAGAATGTATGCGTAAGCTCTAAGCTGATACAAGTGTTTGCTTTCAGGCAACTCACCTGAATCTACTTTTCTTTTTAGTGTAGTCTTGTAATCTACTACCCACCATTTTCCCTCACGTATAACTAAAACGCAATCAACGTGACCGGTACTTCCCATTGCAGAAATCTCTAGCTCTTCATAGAACATTGGACGTTTGCAACTAGGACATAAGTTATCGGTAGTATGAAAAGAAGTCATCTTTCCCTCTTGTACTACTTTACCAGTAGCGTCACGGAGGGTACAGGCTTCCTGCCCTTTCTTACATTTTAGATTAATGCACTTCCAATTACCATACACCTGTTTGGTGTTTCCAATATGGTGCTGAATTATTTCATGCACCACTGTTCCAACACCTGTAAAGTAGTCTTGTGAAAAACTATGTCGCTCTTCTATCTTACCTAGCTTCTTGTATCTATACAAGGCCATCCAATCTAACACTGGACATTTAGGAAAGCTGCTAGGTCTAAGCTTAGGTACTCTATCGCCCATAGTAAAGTATTCTGAGTCTAACGCTCCACGAACAGCAACACTTACAGGCGAGTGGTGGTTTGGATTAACTGTTTTAGGCTTGTATGCCTCTATGGTATCAAAAGTTCTCATGACTGGAACTTTTCATCTATCATTAAAGTAATGAACGGTTCTTGCGCTTTACCAAAGTAATTATATGTAATAGGCAGACCGTGTATATCATACTTATTTGTTTCGTATTCGGTATTTGAGAATCCGTAAACAGATTCAAACTTTTCTAACTCACGCTGGATTTTACCAATACGTTCTTTGAATACGTAACCTGCAACTATGCCGTTAGACAACTTCAATTCGTTAGCTAGTAAAAACTCTTCATCAAGAAAATTGCTAAGAACAGTTCTAAGACGTTTAAAGTCTTTTGGGTATATAGTGAGGTCTGTTACCTTACTCTCTAGCTGCATTATGCTTCTCACTCAATTTAGCAAAAATCTTAGGGTCTGATTCCATTACTGAATAATGTATCGCTATATCCCTGAATAGATTTAGAAGATACACGCCGTATAGTTCTAGTGATACAGCGTCTGGATTAAACTTCAAGTTATGAGGCTTTAAGGTTGCAATAAGTTTAGTATCAAAACCTAAAGCGTGAATCTTTAATGATTTCTTGTTACTGTCAAAAAATAAAATCAGTCTAGCTATATTTTCTTTCTTGTCCCCAAAAAGATGCTCTACACGTAAATGTTTGTGTGCTTCAAAAGCCGATATATTTGTAGGCGAAGTAACTTGTAGATCAAAATGCAAACTCATTAGTATTGCACTCTTTGGGTTTTTCTTTTTCTCTAACAGTTCCAGTCTTTTGCCTAAAGTGGTTCTTTTAAACTTGGTAATAAGAAGACGTAGCTGACCTTTGTTAGTACTGTTATACTTGTCTAACATATTTACTTCTGATATGAACAAAGACTTAGGATAAGAGGTGCTTAAAAATAACTTCACAATAAATTCCAAATGTGTAAATACTCACTGTTTACATTAAATTACAAACACAGTAGATCATTTCTATGAGTAACAGTGACCAGCTAAGAAGTAGCTACGATATAATATTCGAAGAGCTAGATAAAGTAGAGGGACCTCGCGGTGCAACAGCAGACGCAATACAAATAGTATGTCCTTTCCATTCAGACACAGATCCATCTTTAGGTGTCTTTATGGGCATCGGTTTAGATATTCCATTAGGATTCTTTCATTGCTTTGGTTGTGGTGCTAAAGGACACTGGAACGAACTGGCTGAAAAGTTAAATCTTAAAAAGATATCTGCACTTAATGGAAAAATAAAAAGTACTAAAGAAGCTAACCAAAAAGTTGAAAGACTTAAACGAAAGCTCGGTATGGTTGAAAGCACTATCGATATAAAAGTACTAATGAAGTCTATTGGGAACCCTGCTTACTTCCCTTGGTCAGAAGATATAGACTGGCGTGGATATCCCGGCAAGCTTATTAAACAAGTTGGTGGCTATTACCTATCTGAACCGCATCGTTCTCAAAAAGAGTTAGTCTGCTTCTTTCCTAATAAAATAGATAAGCGTTTCTACGGTGGACAGAAAGCTTACATAAACAAAGTAAAAGGAAGACCTAGCTATCTTGGTATGGAAGGCGACTGGGCAAAAGACTATGGTATCTTTCCTCACAACTATACTAAAGAACTTATCAAGAAGTACAAACTAAAGTATGTTGTAATCGTTGAAGGTGCTAGGGATGCATTAAGACTTTTAATGAATGGCATTCCAGCGATAGCAGTGCTTGGAGCTAAGCAGTTCACTAAAGAAAAGTTACGCTTTATAATTAAGATGGGTGTTAAGCATATTATAACAATGCCTGATAATGATACAGGTGGAAAGACAATGAAAAGAACAATAAAAGAAGTTGTTTATCTGCATAATGAAATAAGCCCAATCAAAATAAAGTTCAGCAACTTTCCACTTCCAGTTGAATTCGACAAGAAAGGAAAGCTAATCAAGTTAGACCCCGACAATGCCGATCAGGAAATAATTGAAGAACTAATGGATATAATTGAATACGACTTAAAGTATAAACTCGCACCTGAGTTTGAATAAACACAAATCGAAGACATTAAAAAAGGGAGCAAGCGCTCCCTTTTTTTGTATCCAAAAACTAACTTATTTGTTTTCAGATTCTTTTTGTTCTAGGTAATTAATACGCGTAATAGCTAACTCGCGTAGCTCCTGATTAGGACAAACCTTCACAAACTCTTCAAGCTCGTGCTTCTTGTAAGTGTTCATCTTCTTAGTAAGAGACTTTGTTAACCCGCGTAGACGGCTACCGTCATTATCGTTGTCAAGAAGCTGACATTCTTGAACGATACTTGCTAAGTGGTTATTTGAACACGCTTCTTCATTATCGGCGAATTGACCGTCATGCTGTTCTTGCTTCTTGTCGCGATTAAGATCGATCTGTACAGTATCTTGCGCCTTAGTTTCTATAACTTCGTTAACCGAGTTATATTCTTCGCGTAGCTCTTTGTCATTAGCAAGCATATCTTCAAAATCATCGTTATCAACAATAACAAGCATACCTGCATTTAGGAACTTACGGAAAGACGGGTTAGACAGTACGTTATCACGCTCTGAATACGCAGTTAGGTCAGTAGGCGCAAAAGAGATTGGAATGATAACGTTTGTCGTACCAGATACTTCACCACGACAAGTAAAAGCTATACGACCATCAGATGTGTTTACCACGTAAAGAGCAGCAGCTTTGTTCTCTCCGTACTTATCGTGATAACCACGAAGGGTTAAAGTCTTTGCATCACGCATTGGTAGTCTCCTTTAAAGACGGTTAGGTAAAATTTTGTATAATATTATGAGCTTCGTTAGCGTCTAAAAGGCTCTTGATAACCTTATGAACTTTATGAAACTTCACGGGTGTTAATCCGAGTACACTGTTTAAATTAATATCAGCCGAGTTGATTAGCATGTTGCTATCACTACTGCAAAACTTCTTGTAAACAGAATCGTCAAACAAGAAAGGCAATTGCCACTCTGAGAAAGGCACTTCGGTCTGATTGAAAGGAAAAGAGTTTAGAACTATATCTAAAAGCTTTATTCCCCTAACATAAACAAACTCAGAATCTTCAGGTGTGTAATTATCTAATACGTATTCAACGAAATAGAAAAATACAATGTTTGACTTTATAGAACTAGCATACTTCTTTCGTAACAAGTTAACTGTTCTAGGCTTTGGTTTTTCGCTTTCACTAAAGTCTGGATTCTTGCGTATTTTATAGTAGAAGATTTCGGCGTCAGTTAGGTCTTTACTAGGCAACTTAACATCTAGCATCATACAACCATTTTTAGTTTCGTGATTGTTATACTGACAGCTAGACATAAGGCAACGACCTATAAATCTGTAATCAAACGAGTAGTCTGCATCTTTCGTAACAAGAGGACAGTTATTAACTGAACTTTTAATACGTTCGGCTATATCAAAATCGCTAGTTACTTTTTTAAGCCCTGTAGACTTTGTTACTAATGATTTGTTACGTCTTCTCACAATGCAAACCCTTCTATTTAAAATACATGTACTATTTACACTTTTAGGGTTGGTACGGTCTGAAAATATTCCATGAATCTATCAAAGTTTTCTGGACTAAAGCAAGTGAAGGGTTCAAGCTCAAAGTGCTTATAGCAAGCATATATACCAATCATTGCAGCATCTAGTTCGTGAGGGGTTTTATTTGAGGCAACTCTATTTAGACCATACTTGGTATAGCTACCTTTAAAGTCTATCTTAGCATTAGCCCTGTTCTTCCATGTGGCGGCAGTAAGCAAAGCAATCTCTGTATCTTCGTAGTACTTACTTACCAAACTACCTATCATAAAGTTTATACACTCTATGGTAGTTCCACCCATTCCTCTACTTTGGAATCTCTCCATAAACAAAGCATCAGGCACAAGACCTTGGTCGTTCAAAAGAGATTCTATTTCATCAGTGAATCCACGTAAAGCAAATCCAATACTTTCAGTTAGTTTTAATACAGTGCTTTGCATAAGATGTGTGCCGTGAATTTTAAACTTCAAACGACCATCATCATGCAGAGTACCTGTAACTAAGGCGGCAGCAAAATTCTTTGTGCCTGGGTCACAACTCAATACTGTGAAGGTTTTCATAATAGTTTTTCTTTATTTTGTTTTAAATTAGTAGATTGTTAATTTAATAGCAATAAAGGAGAATAGTATGTCCAATTGGCTTAAAAATGCGAGGCGCGGTAGAAGGCGTCAAGCAAAAAACTTTACAAGTGAGCTAGCACAAAAACGTTTAGATGCAACGATTGCTCCTTTCCATCAGCAGATAGAAAACTCTCTAGCTGTAGATAGCGTGAATGCAGTCATATTCAAACGTTGTGATACAGGCAGACCTTGTACGTGTAAAAAGATTCCTATCATGGACGAACTAGATCAGTCTGGAAATAGACCGGGAGAAGACCCAGACTTAGTACCATTTGGTTCACAAAACGATGGTATTACATTTGAAATGGCTGGCGATCACGACGATGATATTTTCGGAGAACCCGGTCAAAGTGCTGTAGCGCAGATAGGAAAGAATAGAAGTAACACGCTTAAAGAAGAGCAAATAAAAGAATTCGAAGCCGCTGATATACTAGCATCAGGCGATGCAGGCTATGATATAGTAGAAGCAGACGACGGTGAAAGCATAGAAGCGTTTGAAGATACGCTGTTCGGTGGAACTACAGTTAACTGCGGCATCTGCTATAGTCGAGGAATAGTACCGGCGTATAATGTTCTTAACCATACGCATTATGTTTTGACAAACTACGAGATACTAAACTCATTAAGTTACAACGTAGATTTCTCCCAAAAGCCTGCATTGATAGAAGCTTTGTCTGACGATGCGTATTGTCACTTTAGAATAAACGTGCCCAAGTATTTTAAAGAAGCAAAGTATTCAGTACGCGATAACTTAGATATATTCGTAGATGCATTCTTGTACGTAGACCCAAATGGAAACCGTCGTTTAACACAAGCAGCATTAAACGATGCGCGTGGAAAGCAAATAGATGTATACGTTATAGGCACATCGTTTACACACGTTTCAGTATTCTTTAAGCAGGATGCAGACCCGATTGATATAAATCTATCACAAGAAGCTGAAACGTTAGATTACATGCGTAGTTCTACTATAGGTCAGTTAACAGCTATTGCACCTGCTAAAATAGGCATGATTCGAAATAGCGATTTGCTTGTCATTCCGAGTAGAAGTTACACTATGAAAGTAACTGACGCACCGCGTAATACCACTAGCGAAAGAACTATTATACAGTGGGAGCTAACCTGTCGTGTGCTGCAAGGTAGTGAAGCTCTAAGTAATATTTATAAAGGAACGAAAGTAAGATGATTATAAACAAACAAGGCATGCTAAAAGTATTTAAGCAAAGCGCAATTACTAGAGCTATAGCAGAAGGCAATGCGTTTAAGTCAAGAACTACATTCACGTACATGGAAGTAGACTTGTTCTTGAAGATAGCTAAAAACCTAAAAGAGCCGTATACAGACAAGCTTAGAGCTATAGACAAGTACGTAACTGACGGAAACCGTATTTCAGACATTCCGTATTTAAAAATACATAGAACTGAAAGCATTTCAGGCAATCCAACGTTTATTTGCGTAGGGCACGAAGGCAGACACAGAGCGCACTATTTAAAGATAAATGGCATTTCTAAGCACATGCCTGTTCTAATAACTGATTCAGTTGTACGTTGGGAAGAAGACGGCTTACAGGGAGCTACTATTCTAATACAGCAAGAAGAAGGTTCTACATACTACAGAGTTAATCTAGGAGAAAACAAATGAAAATAGACTTATCATCAGTATCAAGACGTAAACGCAGTAAAAAAGCAAGCAAACGTAGCATGATGCTTAAAATGGTTATGCCTATGCTGTCCCAAACCAATGGTGAGCAGTTAGCTGACGCAATTGAGAGCGGAAATAGCGGAAAAGTTAAAGCAGTTATGGACAGAATTTCAAAACAGCTTGCAGAAAAGGTTAGACTGGAAAACGAGAAATAGTCGAAGTTGCCTAAAACCTCGAAGTTGCCTCGAACTTCTATTTTTCAACAAAAATCGTGATTTCCACAAAGGGCGCATTTTCTAGCGCCCTTTCTCATTTCTACGCAAGAAAACTGCAATTCTACAAACCTCAAACAACCTCAAAGTTTCACTGTACATAAAATGTACTAAAAAAACTTTCTTTTCTTAAAAATCAATGACTTACAAAATATTTTCGACCACCTCAAAGTTCTAGGTTAAAAGGTGAATTTGCTGTCTATACATATATAGACTAAGCACAGAGCGTATATACTATAGTAAATTGAAAATCCACGAAAATGAACAAGTTGAAGGTCGTTAAAAATTGATTGTTTTTTGTTCGATTTTCACAAGCCTGCAAAGTGAAAAACTGTAAATAGTTCTTTGAACTAAACTAATACACTAATTATATGTGATCGATTTTTTAACCTGAATTTTTTAATTGAAAAGATTTTTGAAAAGCGGTTCGGTTGATATATAGATTGTATCTTGATACATAATTATAAATCTTCCGATTTTCTATCAATGTAAGATTAAGCAATTATAAAGATCTTTTAGAAAAGCGGTTCGGACCATATATACAATTGAATCTTTGATTGGAATTGCAAAAAAAAAAAAAAAAGAAAAGAAACTTAAACAATTAAAAAGTTAAACAATTAAAGAACATTAAAAATCTATGATTTATATAGTTCTAATTGATCTTTAATGGGATAGATCTGCTTATAAGGTTATTACAATGAATGATAATAAAACTAATATTTTACAAGCGAAAGCAATAGCACACTTCAAAGATATGTTGCGTAATGCGCGTATTGTGAGTGTAAACGGCGTAGACATATCAGGTCTATCGGGTCTAATTGGTAATAGTAGAATAGCTACTGTTATTTCTAACAGAGCGCGAAAGTCTATTCCAGAACGGTCTAAGCAGTCAGTTTTAATCACTGAAAAGATTGACGAGTTTCGAGAACGCTTAGCCGCTAATCAGGTTTTAGAGAATCAACACGATCTTGAAATGGAGTTGCTACAGAAGAAGACCGCTTCATTTTCTAGACTGAAAACTTACTTTGTTAGTCAGTATAGCAACAAAGATTATTTTAACTTCTATATAGAATTGCCTATTCGTAAAGTAATAGAAAAGCTAACAGTCAATCCTATCTATACACCCGGTCTTTTTGCTATAGCGGAAAGACGCAAATTTCCTACCGCATTAGAAGAGAATAAAAAGCTAGATGCAATTATTCGTGCTTTTAGAAACATGCCTGATAGTCCTGACTTAGAAAAACAAGACTTCGAGAATATAAATAAATCAACTAATGCCTTAGTTGATGCTATTCAAATCGCGCAGTCGTATAAAGAAACTTACGACACGTTTACTAGCGAGACTCGGTGCAAATACAAGGACGTTATCAAGTTGTTGAACATACGCAACGACCTTGACAGCTATCTTGATAAAGAGATTATGCATTTACGTACTATGGGTGCGAGATACAGAACCGAAAAGACGGCACTCAGTGCAGAAATATCAGCACTAATTCACAAGCGTTCAAAGCTAGACACGGTTGATTTCTATCTCAACTACATTATGGATATACCTGATACAGAACTTACTATCGATAACGTTTTGGATCTAATGCAGATATCCTCGTATCCTATATCTGACGTAACTGAGTATTTGTATTCGTGTTTGCAAGAGCGAGGCGTTACGGGAGATAAAGACGATATCAAGCGAGATATCAAAGCACTGTACACCTCTGGATATACGTGGGTCGGAATCTGTAAAGAGTATAAGTGTTAGAATAAAGGTACATTCAAATGAAGTATGGAAAAGACGACTACGTTGTTGTAGAGGTAGAAGGCAAGACGCACTTTGGCTTAGCGTATGCGAAAGGAAAGTTGTTAAAAGAAGACGGCATGGAAACTCACGACCAGCAGACTATTGAATTTAAGTCTTCTGAAATGCTAGCTAACCTAGGTAAGACTCCTAAGATAGGTGGCAAAGTGTACGGACAGACTATCATTATCTATCTAGACGACCTTGCAGTAGGTTGGCCTATTAAAGTTGATATCTTCCGCGAAATAGATGATCGGGAAAAGCGTTGCTTGATTAAAGCGTTCAAGAAAGCAAAAGAAATTCTTGAAAAGCATGATGCGTTCGGGTTCGCTTCTTGTCTGTCTAAGATTCAAGTTAAACCCAACGTCAGTAGAATGCAAGGTGCTTACCATTCTAAAACAGGTCAAGAGGGATTCGAAGATATTCTGCTACTTACTCCTACTGACCTAACAAACGTAGACGAGCTTGTGTATTATATCTTGCACGAATCTTCGCATGGTGTTTGGTTCAGACAATTGCCTCGCGACTACAGAGCACGTTGGTCTAGTAGCTTCAACAAACGTAATGATATTAATCGTTACGGTGAGACCGAGCTTCAAGAGCTAGCGGATATCGTTGTAGAAATCACTAAGACAGGTGTTCGCTTCAAAGATATGATGAAAGAATTGAAGTCTGAAAACCCAGACGAACACGACGCGTTCAAAGAAGTAATCGCATACGTTAAGAAAGTTCATCACATCGATACTGAGGAGTTCGAGTCACTAGCCCTTAATAAGCCCGACAAGTTTAAAGAGCTTTGGCCTGTAGTGACAGACAATCCAATGTTTAAGATAGACGTAACCGAGTACGCAATGAAGAACGTTAAAGAATTCTTTGCAGAGTCTTTTAGTTATTTCTTGCTTGGACGTAAATTGCCTAAAGATGTTGTCAAAGGCTGTAAGGCTACTGTTAAAAGCTTAGTAAAAACTTACGAGTAAAATTATGGACAAACCTTATCTTATTGCGCACACAATAAAAGTTCCAACTACTTTTGAATCGGCATCAGCTTTCTTAAATCAAGATAGCTTTACGTTCTCGTTCTACGATAGCGATTTAACTGGGTCTTCATCTGCCGAAGTCTGGTATTATATCTTTACCTTGGCAAACGGTGAAACATGGTTAGGTGCTACTGGTGCAATCAAGGAATATATCATTAACTTTAACAAGTGCTTTAAATTGAAGCTTGATAAAATAGGTGATCAGGAAGTTGTTCATCTATATCCTGCTAATCCTTTTGTATCACACAGTACTGTATTCAAAATACCTAAGTCACATATATACAATGTGATTAAAGTTAATGGTAGTGCAGCAGAAACCATTTATAGGATTTTAAGCAAATGAACTTCAAAGATAAGTTAGGTCTTAGATTAATCAAAATCGGAATCGGTCTTTATTTTAGAACTGATACCAAACAAGAAAGAGAAGAGTTCGACAGAAAAGTTGAACGCTTTGTTAAGGAGCTTAACGGCGACTTGTTAGAAGCTCACACTATACAAGCTGGTGGTCATGGATACATTGATAGTAAAGTCAATCATGTTTCCAGATACTGGGTTGGTAGTAGTATCGTAAATGTCTTTAGACATTCAGAAAGAATACGTCTTGATACGCCTCTAAGCGCTTGGGCTTTAGATGCACTTGACGAAACTATAAAGGAAACAAAATGCAAATCGAAATGCGAAGTCTACCGAATAAAATAGGTAAGCCTGTATACATCAAACATCTATCAGGTGTTGAATTGCTTGCCACTGTTCATTCTATTTCTCATACTACTGAATCTTTGGTTATTGAAAAAGTTCGTGAACTGCATCTTCAACCTCAACAAACTCCACAAGGTGTTCAAATGGGTCTATCAATAGATAAACCTTTTCTTACCTTGTATCCAGATGCACAAGTGACTTTGGAAAACTCTTCTGTCTTGGCTATTTTTGAAATACCTGTAGATATTGAAAAAGCATATATCGAACAAACAAGTTCTATCCATATACCATAACAAATGTTGCGCTTACTTGTAATTTCAATATGCGCAATAATAAAAATTGGAGTTAATATGTTAAAGCAAGTAAGCGCTGCCTCTAAGCTAAATATTAAAACACCTCACAAAGAAGGTCAACCTGTAGTACTTGTAGATATAGATGATGTTATTTATCCATGCACACAAATTCTACTAGACCATCTTAATGATAGATATAAAACAAAAGTTCTAATTGATGATTTAGAAGATTTGCAGCTTCACAAATCCTTTCCGCAACTAGGTAGACATAATGGTGATACGCTGGCTTTTCTTCAATCGTTTGATTACATGAATCAACCGCTACTGTATTCTTATGTGCCTCACCTTTTTGCAATACTTCGATACTATGGATTCTATATAGCTGTAGTAACGCATAGAGGTTTTCATCCAAAGGGTTATAGTAATTCATTCAACTTTTTACATCGTAACAACTTAGAATATGATGCACTTGCAGTTCTAGGTTACGGTGTCAGCAAAATAGAATTCATTCTCGATCATATAGCAGATGACTTAGACCTAGTTATCGAAGATAGTGCCGGTATTATCCAAGAAGCCCAAGAAGACCCAGACACTTATGTCATAAAGAGTCTTCGCTCTTGGAATTCTCACATAGAAACTCATGGTACTATTTGCAGTAACCGATCTGTTAATCAAAACATTGAAGAAGTTCGTGACGTTATTCTTCAAATCAAAAATAAAAAAGGACTCTAGCGATGTATTCAGAGATTCTTAAAGACTTTACCGAAACTGCCCCTCAACAAAAAGGTGAGACTGTAAAGCTGGTTAAGCATATAAGAGGAAAAGCACTAATCAGATCGGTGCAAACGCACAAATTTCCAAACTTTAGACCGTATACTAAAACGTTTCTGCAAAACCCAATCGTTGAACTTGACGATAATGGCAAAGACTTTATTCTTAAAGAGTCAATGGACTTTTACTTTTGGGTATACATGAATCCAAATAAAGGTTACGAGGTTTCAATTAATCGACAACGCGATGTAGGTAATGACATTGTTGAAACATACGTTCACATTGTTATACTCCCAGGCTTCGTAACTGATTTTGTTAGCAGTCCACAAATCTTGTGGTGGTTAGTAAGTCCATTAGGTCGTGCCGCTAAGCCTGCTGTATTACATGACTTGATGTATCGTGTTCCTATTGAAATGAGTTTGGAGCATATAGGATACCTAGACACTCCTACTGAGTGTATTAGATATCTAACAAAAGACAATAGTGACTTTTTATTCTATTTGAGTTTGCTTATTAGAGGCGTACCTCAATGGAAAGCTAAAGCTATGCAGTTAGCGCTTCGATATTTTGGAAATTCCAACTACAAAGCTAGAAAGTAAAAAGTGTAAATATGTGCTATACAACTAGTATCAAAAATCTTTTGAGGTTACATAGCACATGGCACAACGTCAACGTACTGCACGAACTCGCACTGGAACTAAAAAACCGTCGAGAACCCGCACTTCTAAAAAGAGTACTGAGTCAAATGAATCATTTGATATTGTCACTCGAAATCTTGCTGCTCAATATCGTCCTAAAGTTCTTGAAGACTATGTTGGGCAGGAAGCCTCTGTTAAGAAAATTAAAGGTTGGATTAAGTCCAAAACTTTCCCTCAAACTATTCTCATTCACGGTGAAACTGGTGCTGGCAAAACAACGCTTGCAATGCTTATCGCCCGTTACGTGAACTGTGAAACTCTTTCTGCATGTGGTAAATGTAGTTACTGTTCATACGAAAAAGAACTTCCCGATGTTACTTACGTTAACGCAGGGGAGCAATCAGGTGTTGACGATATGCGTAATCTTGTTGCTACGTCTAACACTAGTCCTCGCTACCGCCGTCGCTTTAATATAGTTGATGAAGTTCATCTTCTATCTGGTAAAGCGCTTGAAGCTCTATTAATTCCTTTAGAACAACCAAGCCCTAAAACTATTTGGATACTTTGTACTACCGAAGTAGACAAGATTAAAAAGACTATGTTCAATCGCTGCCAAGACTTAGCACTAAGACCTGTAGCGCCTGAACTAATTGCTGAGCGTCTACACGATATTGTTGAGCTAGAAGGCATCGAGACTTCTAAAGAAGACAATCTTGAAGACGCATTAATGACTATTGCCGAATACTCTCAAGGTCAAGTGCGATTAGCTCTTTCTCAATTAGATGGATTGCTAAGTGCTGTTGCTTCAGGCGATGCGGCTCTAGATGATAAATCAGTTGTTCAACTTTATGAGCAGTCTTCTGGCGCAGACAGTGAAAAGCTTGCTGTATCTTTCTTTGTGTATACTGTGTCCCAAGACCTATTTGGAATGATGAACATTCTTAGCCGAGTAGAAAACACTCACGAGTTTATTAACAAGCTTGCATGGTTCTTGAAGTGGTATACCGATTATGTTGTTAAGTTAGTGAACTATGTTCCACCTATCGGCAAGAGCTATTTCACTGCTAAGAAGAATCTAGAAACTAAGCACAAAGAAAAGATTAACGTATCTTTGCCTTTGATTGTTAAGGTTGCTGACATTCTGGATAAAGCACATCACACTATTTTGACTGTGCCTGCTATCAATGCCGCTAACCATTTGCGTGTTCGCTTCTCTTCAATGGTTGTTGAAGATGTAATCTTTGCACGACTTAGTGCTGATGCTGGAAACAAGCCTAGAGAACTAGGTATAATCGAACACGAAGACGAAGAGGATTCAGAAGATGGATCAAGAAACAATAAACTACGCTCTAAATCAAGAAAGCCGAGTAAATCTCGTAGAGCTTCGCGATAAGATTGCTATTGAAGCAATGAAGTCTATCTTAATCAGTAAGCCCAATTTAAGTAATTCGCAAATTGCAAGTTGGTCTTACGAACTAGCTAATACAATGTTAGAAAGACGAAAACAACCTTAAGGAAAATAAAATGAGTGACAAACTGACGCAAGTAAGTGAAGAGCAAAAATTCGTAGACAACTTTATCGGCAACTTGCCTAAAGACAGTACTATGTACCATGCTGATTTACATCAGGTTCGCGTTACTGCTTTCTGTGAAGAATGTTCTAAGCACAACGAAAAACAAGTTGTTAATCACAAAGTAACTGTTGACGGCATTACGGCTGAACATGCATTGCTTCGCGCTGCTCTTCAATTGGAAGAGTGTTTGGAAATGATTCGCGGTCTTGGTGTATCTGTTAAAGTTCATCCTGACTTTGTAGGTGAGAATTTATCGGCAGCTAAAGCTAACGAAGCGTTTGAGTTCTTTGCAGACGGTCAATTCAATCTGAAAGAAATCATTGACGGTGCGATTGACTCTAGCGTAATTGCAAATGGCACTGCTTCGATGTTTGGTGTTCCTCTACAACCGTTCACTAAAGAAGTCGATTACAACAACATTGCCAAGTTCAAAGACGGTCACTACTTCCGCGAAGACGGTAAGCTTATCAAGCCTAAGAATCACCCGAATCCAGATATGGATAGCGTTCTTAAAGAGCTTTGCGGTGTTGACTTCTCAGCGTTTACTTTTGATTGGGCTGCTCGACGCCTTCAAGAAATCTCAGAATAAAATTCTGGTAAACTTATACAGGGGGCAATAGCTCCCTTTTTCTATTTCAGGTACGTATTTATGAGTTCAGATCTTTATACTTTAAATCGTGAATGTAGAGACTTAACTAGGCGCATCGATAGACTACATCAAGACGTAGTTTATTTTGGTATTAGCGGAAACTTCGAAAATAAAAAATTCTCTTCTCGTCTTACTCCTGACAACGCCGAAGAAAAATTTAATCGAGTCTTAGAAGAGTACACTAATCTTAGCGATAAAGTAACTAAAGGTAAGTACTCCGCTGTTTCATACCAGCGCTTACTTGGACTGGTTAAAATATCTAAAAAGCTAGGTATTCATTTGAACAACCTAGATGAATGGTCAAGAACAGATGTTATCTATCTTAGAGATCACATTCTTGATTTTTTATTGAAGCTAGAAAGACCTTCTGGATTTACTGTTAGCATAAGAGCGAACCGAAACGATTATTGCTATCAAGCTATAGAAGATATAACTTTCTATCATACCCATATAATTAGGTTACAGGAATTAAAATGCAATACTCAGACGAACAAAAATTAATTGGCTTTGAAACTTATCAGCACATCTGGAACGTACAGCGCTTTATTCACCATTCAATAGAAGAGTTTCTAGAGGACTCCGATGATTACTCGTACTTGCGAAATAATCATTTAACAAAATTTACGGAGTTAAGTGACCGTGCTTCTTCTTTGAAAGTATCCAAGTTCAATATTCCTAATCTGTTAGCATATATGAATTCAGTTAATCCTAATGTTGAATCAGGCGATGCGCAGGTGGATAATATAATTAGTAACACTCTGACTTTGATGAAACCTAGTGACAAGTCTTTCTCTGCCTTTGTAGTGTCTACGCTTACTGGAAGAATGGTAACACACGATCAGTCAAAGCTAGGTAAAAAAGAAATCGAGCTATTTACTGAGTTCACTCCTAAGCTTAAAACTATTACTTTTGGTTCAGATGAATACAAAGCCTGTTTAGCTGGGTTAAAGCCTGCACTTGATAATCACTATGCTTGCAATCGCCACCACCCAGAACATTATTCTAAAGGTGTTGAAGGTATGACGTTACTAGACGTTCTTGAAATGTGTTGCGACTGGACTGCATCTAGCTTGCGCACTAAAGACGGTTCATTTTCTAAATCGCTAGAAATATGTAAAGAAAGATTTGGAATAAATAAAAAGCTAGCTAAGCTTATTAAGAATACCTACGATGATGTTTTGAAACCTCATTACAAGTTAGATAGAGAACACTACGAAATACAATGAACCGACTATTAAAAATAGAATTAAAAAACGTAGTACTTTTTAAAGAAGTAACTATCGACATTGAAGACAACAACGGCTTTGTTGTCATACACGGCATAAACCGTGATAGCAATATTGCTGACAACTCAAATGGAGCAGGCAAAAGCTTGCTCTTCTCTTCTCTTCCTGTTGCAGCATACGAGTCAGACCCTCTTTCACTAATAAAAAACAACAAGAAAGTATTCCATGAAAACAGAGGGTCTGTTATAGGTCTTACTGTACAAAACAGTAACTCACCCCATGAAGCTAAGCTTGAACAAGTTGGTTCTAAGTACAAGTTCTATCTAGATGGTGAAGACCAAAAGGCTCAGAAAGGTACAATCGCTAGAGACCTGTTTTCTAAACATTGGACTTTATCGCCAGAAGAGTTCTACGCCACCAGCTATATACAGTCACAGCGCAACTGTCCTTTTCAAAAAGCAAAGGCTGCTGACCGACTATCATTCATTACTAATCTGTTTGACTTACACTTCTTTGATTTAGTACGAGCGCAATTTGCTACGCGCCTTTCAAAAATCAAAGACAAAGAAATCGAGTTCCAAGCATTGAGTGCAGAGCTTCAAAAGCTAGAGCGCGAACTTAACGGTGTTCAGTGGGATAAAAGATACAACGCTGAACTCAAAGAACTTCAAGCTTCTGTAGAGCAAGACCGCAAAGATATCGAAGAGCTTTATTCAGAACGCAATACAGAGAACAGTAAGGTCACTTCATATAAGAAGCTCTTAGAACTTTTTAAATCTCTACAAGAAATTGTGGATGACGGTCTTGGTGAATTCGAGAACCTTCCCGACCTTACTAATGTACTCGAAGACCAAGTTGAGTACATGGAACAACAAGAAAGCTATGATGCCAAACTGAAAAAGTTCCACCAGCGTAAACAAAAGTTGGAACAAGAAGTGGGAGACTTAGCTAAAGGTTTAGAAGACTTGTCTATATTTGAGCAAGCCGATTCTATGAAAGATTCTGAAATAGATTCTTACATAGATGAAATGAAGTCAAACATAAAAGAAATGATTGACGAGCGTGCCGAAATAGAGGACAAGCTTAAAGAGCATGAGCGTGTTGCACGTAAGATAGATAAGATTATCGGACAGCTTAACGAACTTGGTTATGATAGTATTGCTGCTGCACCTAAGAGTAGCCCAGCTTCTGAAATATCTAATCTACAAATGATTGTAGACATTGCTAAAGACTTGGACGGTCATGAGAATTGCCCAACGTGTTTACAGTCACTGGATGTTAAAAAGCTACAAGCTAATGCAAAAAGAGCCAGAGCTAAACTTCCTGAGTTAGAAGATGCGGCAGAAGCCTACGAACTTGCTAAACGTTACAAAGAAATCGTTGCTGATACAGATGCAGATACTGAGGACGACTCTCTCAATGAAGACCTTGAAGAACTCAATGGTGAAATCAAACAAGAGCAGTCTTTCTTAGAAGAGTGGGAAATCTATGTACGGTCAGTGGAAGATTTAAAACGTCTATCTGAAATAATTGAATCACTCGAACCACCTGCTAAGCCTAAAGGAAAGATTACATATCCTGATTTGTCTATCGATAGAATAGATGAACTGCTTGATGATTTGGAATACTACGACGAACAGTTTTCTAAGGCTAAGTCTTTTATATCGAACTTAGATTCTATCAGCCGTAAAAACAAACAGGTTTGCAGTAATCTTTTACGTGATTCGAAATTTACAAAGCTAGTTGACATATTCAGTAAGCTAACTGCTACAGCTAATAGCGAGTTAGATACTATAGCCGAAGATATAGCGGACATAAACGAAAACCTAGAGCGTGATGAAAAGCGTCTTATTGCTTTAGAAAATGCAAAGTCCAATTGGCAAGTGCTTACCAATCTTAAAATGGATACGGAAGGCAAGCTAGCCGAAGCTCAACCTATAATCCAAGAGAAAAAGATTGTAGAGACTTTGTATAAAGCTTACGGCAATAGCAACTTGAAACTTCAACACGCTATTCGAATAATGAAGCTAATCGAATCTAACCTTAATAGATTTAGTCACATGGTTTTCCCTGAGACTATGCAATTTAAAATGGAAGCCGGAACTAAAGGTATCGAAGCTATTGCGATAAGAAAGAATGGAAAGATTAGTGACATATCTAGACTTTCAGGAGCTGAGACAAACTGTTTTAGACTTCTATTTGCTATATCAGTGTTACCTTTATTGCCTTCTAATAGACGAACAAACTTTATGGTACTAGATGAACCAGACAGTGCATGTAGTGATGCAGTTCGTGAACACCTTGCTAAGGAATTTTTACCTAAGCTTAGAACACTAGTGCCTCACATATTCTGGATTACTCCAAAGTCTACAGACCTATTTAAAGAGGCAGAGATTTGGACTGTCGAGAAGAAAGACGGAACTAGTACGCTTAATCGGGAATAGTGCTATGCAAAAGTTACCTAAAGATACAGTCATCTTTTACCACGAAGGTACATTGAACGGAAGAGCCGCAGCATACGCGGCTTGGAGAAGACTGCAACACTCTGCTCACTATGAGGGAATTGATTATAGTTCTTTAGATAGATTCCAAGACTATGACCTAACTGGAAAGGTTATATACATTCTCGGTTTGTCTATCGCACGTAAGCATATCGATAATGCTTTATATGTAGCTAAGCAGGTGGTATTCATTGACCACCATCCATCTACTCGCGCAGTCTTTGACCCAATTGCTAAACAGCATGACAACGTTAAACTTATTCATACTCAAGATAGAGCAAGTTGTTGTTTAACGTGGTCGCACTTTGTTGAAGATGAACCTGTATCTCCATTCTTCTTAGCCATAGAAGACGTTCTATTTAACCGTAATCCGCCTAAAGTTCCTAACAGTACTTTCATCTGTATGGGCCTAAGCGTGTACAGTGACTTTGTTAGTCTGAATAGTTTCTTCCAGAATACATTAAACAGAAATTTGCTTTCTGGTATGAGTGATTTAATTAGTGAAGGTCACCACTATAACAAGCTTATTACTAGTCTTGTTAATAGCTACAACGACAAAGCTGAGTACTACGAGATACTTGACCGACAAGTACCTATATTAAATATTCCAAAGACGTTTGTTGACCCGTGTTTAATAAAGCTTAGCGAAACTACAGGTGTTGCTGTAAGTTATGTAGATTCAGGCTCTAAGCGGTTTTGGTCTATTCGAACAACATTGAAGTCTAATCTAAATGCAGGAAAAATTTGTCAACTAATGGAAGGTGGTGGTTCTACTACAGTCGGTGGATTTACAACCAACACTAAAACTCTTCCAGAGGACTTAGACCGATTGATGAAGTCTTTTGAAAAAGATAAGTCAGCTATGGACTATGTTAAAATTCATTCAGGGACAGGAGAGTAATGGCTAAAGTATTTATCGTTGCCCATCATTCGCCAGAGCAAACTCTAATGTGGATGATGCAAGAAGGGCTAATATCTAAAAGAGACTACTACGTAAATCCTTTTCATAAGCGTATAGACAAAACTACGTTTAAGCAGTTGAAGAGCAACATATTATTCTTGTCCTTTAAAGACCTGCTGAATAATTTTAGTATAGTTAATAATAGTACTCTATCAGACAGAAACGTTTTTGTTTTCGCGCCAGATTTTAGAACTACTGAAATTGAAGGTTGTAACTATTTAGACTTTGATTATGATTCGGTAGATAATACGTATAACATAAAGTCTTTAGACTTAGATATATTCAATAAGGCTCAATCTGAGGACTTGATTAGGACTCGTATAGATTTTCAAAAGACTGTTCTTCACAAAATCAAAAGCATTCTTACAATCACTACTCCGCTCATGACAATCATTTATGGTCTTAAAGCTCCGATTCAAAAACAATATACTTTTGTTGTTTGCAGTTGGATATATAAAGGTGGAAGTGTTGAAGAGTTGGAAGACCTTCTAGACTCTTTAAAAGTTAGCGAGTTCTCTATTACTAAAAATAAAAGACAGGCCTTTTTAGACCTTTTATCTAGTCCAGTCGCAGAAGCATTCAAAGAAGCTTTTGCAGATGTTAGAGCCCATGACAAGCCTAACATAAATGCAATAGCTAGAAAGCATTCACTACAGGCTTACGACTTGCGATACATATCAAAAGTAATAGAGTTAGACGAAAGCTTACCTATTCCAGATGTAACAATTAAAAAGTTAAGGAGCAGCACAGGTGCTAAACGAAAAAGAACTTCTAAACACTAGAACATTTAAAGCCTTTGAAGCAGACAATTACAAAGTAGATGGTGACGGTAACAAGTCAATAGTGTTTTCGAATGCCAAAACTTTCTATGACTTCTTTCGAGAAGTTCTAATGGATACCGAATTTACTAACGCGACAATGTTTAATCAACCTACTGCACACAAGATTACGGCGTGTCTAGTTGAGTACAACACGCAAACAGACTTTAGTCCTTATTTCCCTACTATGCATAGCTTTAACCTTGCTTTTCAAGGCATAGATAACAGCGACTTTAAGTTTGCTGAACTGGACGCAGAAGACAAAGCTGATATTCTAAAGACTTTGAATATTGACCTAGTAGCGTTAGGTATCAATACTCTAGGTATGACGTACAATGAACTATATCGCAACATTCGTGACATATACAAGTTCCGAGGTGACCGTTCTAGTGTTAAGAATATTTGTGAAAAGCTTGTACGCGATAAATGGTTAATCAAGTATCGTAACATGTACTACCTTAACACCGAAATGTTGAAGTACGCATATTTCTTTAACGTTGATGTGACACACATAGTCATACCAGAAACCGTGGATGAATTTGAAAGTGAAGATTGCTAAAATCCTAATAGACCTATCTGAATCGTTTGATGTAGATAATCTAAATGAATGGTACGGAAGATTCTTACAACCGTACCAGTATTCATACCAATCTCCAAAAGACCCTTTTGTTAGGGTCTTCAATATACTTGCTCATGCTAGAGGCATTCGATGTAACCTACATTCGATGTTTAACAATCCAGAGAAAGCAAGTTATAAAAGACACAACATAGAACCTAAAGAGTTCTTTAAAACCAATATCATCAAAGAGTACGTGGCGTTATACAATGTACTCCTCTCCTTCCAAGACCTCGAAAAGATACTTGTTGTACTAGTAAACTCTAATACTGTAAATAAGACTGAGAATAAATATTCAGTTAACGTTAGTGGTATTAGAGAGGTTCTATGCACATTGAAGTAGCTACCAAAAATCCTGCTGGAAATCGAAGGGTATGGACTTTCTATACCCTTATGTCCTACAACTTCACAGTACGTGATGCCGATAACAAACTTATGTTTTGTAGATTCCGCGAAGAAGACAAAGACGGAAACGTATTAGCATCTTACGATTGTGACGGTGACCAAGAAAAGAATATTACTCGCAAAGAAGCTTGGCCTAGTGAAAAGGTAAAACAAAAAGCACTAGAAAAGTTTTTTAATTCATGGCGAGTATCATCAGACTTAGAGGAAGAGAAACGTAATGCTTCACGCAATATCGACAAGCGATTGGCATCTGGAAAAACTAAAGAAGCTGTATCCGCACGACCACGTAGAAAGACAGCTAAGAGAAATCGATAAGATTTGTAAGTATGCTATCAAGCAAGGTATCCAACACGTTATTATACCGGGCGATATTAGCGACACTCACAAGATGGAAGCCTCTACATATATTGCATTGATATCGTTCTTAAAGAAGTATGACAACGTACTTAACCTGTACTACACAGGTGGCAACCACGACTTCTCTGATATATCTAAGACTTCAATGGATTTGTTGCAGATTCTAACTGACAACGGATTCTTTAATAACTTCAAACTATTTCTAACTCCTGAACAGTTAGAGATTGATGGTATCGTAGTCAATATGATGAACCACCCAGAAATGGAGGCTTTACCAAACAGACGACCTTGTTTGAATATGGTACACGTTGAATATACTGGTGCTGTCGGTGACAATGGTAGAACGTTGAAGTCTCACAAAGAATTTAAAAGTCCACGCAAAGACTTTAATATCAGTGGGCACATTCACCAATATCAACACTTAAAGAAACGCAGAGTTATATACAACGGCTCTCCGTATCAAACTAACTTTGGTGAAAGTCTTCCAAAGGGTTTCATAGAGTTCAGAGCTAAAGAGAAAGAAGGCAAGCTTGCGGTACAACATAGATTTGTAGACAACAAGCCTGGGTTCAGACTTCTTACTGAACATATAGAAACAGCTAGTCAGTTTGCTAAGCTTTCTACTGAGCCTGGAATTAGATATAGAATCTATACGGCAGAAGGGGTTGTAGTTCCTGAGAACTTAATGCTTAGTAATCCTAATATAGTTCAGCTATGGGAAAACAAAGATGGTAGAGCAGTCAAGAACAACAACGAGCTTGCAGACTTCATGGAACAGACTACAGACATTCCTAAAATTGACCCATATAAAGGTCTTGTTGGTGCGTTTAAATCTAGCGGTCACACTAAGTCAGAATATATGCGCGGTAAAGAAATGGTTCGTGAAGTTATTTCAGAGCTTGGATTGAGCACTGAAATTTAATGTAAATTTTTTGCCTCAGTATGCCTAAATTTTTTTCATTTTATCTCTTAGATTATTAATTTTATAGTAGCAAGAATGATTAATTTATTCTTGACGCGTCAAGTACTTTTACTCAAATAGTTCTAGTATCAGACGTAATTTAATAATCTGGTACTATCGTACTATATTTTACTTTTGAATGTTGGAGATATATTATGGCTGCTAGAACGCCTCGTAAGAATGCCGGTGTTGGTTCTAAAGTAGGTAGCGTTAACGCCCCTACTACTCGTCGTAAACCTCGCGGTACTAAACCTCGTGTAACTAAAACTGCTGCTGAGAAGCAGAAAGAGAAAAAGGCTCGTGAGCTTCGTGAGAAGAAAAAGACGCCTAAAGAGAAAAAGTTCGAACAAGAACGTGCTAAAGTTCTTGAAGAACGCCGTAATGGTAAAGGTGGTGGTAGAACTCCTGCCAAAGGCGGTAAATCAGGTGGCGCTGCTGCAAAAGCGCGTGAAGCTTACAAAGCTAAGATGGACGCATGGCGTAAAGCTGGTAAGACTCTTCGCGAATCTTTAGTTGAGGACTTCCGTAAGTACAAAGAAGACCTTAAGAAGAAGCAAGATGCGGCTTTGGATAAGCGTCGCGCAGCGAACACTAAGAAGATGGAAGCACATAAAGGCAAGGAACCTAAGCGTCCTGCTTCTATGTCTCCTAAAGCTCCAGCTAAAGCTCCAGCTAAAGCTCCAGCTAAGACTCCTCGCCGCAGACCTCGCGCAACCAAGAAGTAATACAATTTAGCCTGTACTAAAGGCTTTTTCCAAAAAAGGAGAGTTCTGTAGCTGGAATTCTCCTTTTTCTCTTACCAAGACTCAAATTTGGATTCATCATGAAAAAGTCTAACTTAGATAAACTTCAAAAGGCTCGTTCCTTAAATGATGTTTTGGGTATTGTCGATTCTATCAAAAAGAAAATTGAAACAGTCGGTAAGTCCACAAACAGACTTCTTAAAGGGCTTAGTTCTTCTAAAGCTTTGGTAATTAGTTTATCTGCAAATGAAATAGAACTTGGAGATATAGCAAACCAACCGCGACCAACCCAGTCTAAGAAGGGTGGTATGCGTACGGTCTTGGATAAGATTAAAGCTCCTAGTCCAAAAGATTTATCTGACAATTCTTCTGCTATTGAAGAATTGAATGATGCTATCGAAGACTTAAATGCGGCTATCCGTATTTTAAGCTCTAAAACGTTTTCTAAGATGGATGAATCGAAGAGAGCAATCGAAAGTATCAAACACATTATCCGTGAAGCAGGTAAGATTAAACGCGAACAGCTTAATGCTATGCAAAAGCTATCACGCAACTATATGCCTAAAGAGCATTCACGACAAGTAAAAATTCTTGAAGAAATTGTTGAAAATAGCATTCCTGATGAAAACTATACAGGTCTATCTATCAATAGTTTCGTACTGTCTCCCTCTAAAGACCATATCTACTTTCAGACATTTGTTACTGTTGAAGATCTTTCAAACGCGGAAGGCTTTATTTACGAGAACTATAGCTACGTATACACAAGTGTACTAGATTTGAATACAAGTGAATTAGCACCACACATTACTTCGTTGAAAGACCCTAAAGTTCCAGGCACGTTCCCTATCGGTATTGAGCTAGATAGTTTAAAACAGCTAAAAGCTAAAATCCTAGCTATCAATCATATCGATGAATTGAACTCGGTCAAGAGCCGTACTCGTTTTGGTACTGCTAAACAGCGTCAACAAATGCAGCGTAAAGGAAGTATTATTTCGGAAGTCAGCCGACACATTAAAAAGGTTCGATTCCACAATAAGAACTTATACGTTCAATATTCAAAGTCTATTAGCCCTCGTGAAAAGTCAGAGCTATTAGAAACGTTGTTCCCGTTAATTCGTTCTATCTTCTTACGTAAGAAGACTGTTAACGGCCGTCGTACACCAAGCGCAAACTTGACATACAAAGAAGCCAAGAGCAGTCGCTCAGGCAATCCTTACTTTGTTTTCTCATTAAGCTCTATTCGCGACGATAACGTAAAATCGTTTGTAAAGCAGGTTAGCGAACTTGCTAAGAGACTAGACCTTAGCACACTCGTTAGTCAGCAGTTAATTCAAAGCGTGATTAACGACCATGAGCCAGAACTCTAAGCTACACAAACACGTACCAACAACTTTTCGATTGAGTCCAGTAAACGGTTTGCTGGGCTCTTATTCTCGTTTTAATAAAGAGAACTTCGGACAGCAAGTTGGTGAGCTAGCAGAATTAATCTTTCGTATATTCTATGAAGATAAATCTGTTTTCAGTTACGCGGACACTTTGTCTTTAATAAACGTAACAAACTACGTTAATGCAAGGTCCACCGGCTACTCTATATCGCCACCTGATTCTGTTATTGGATTCAATACAGGACTGGCGTTTACTTTTGCTCTATCGGCACGCCCTTATTCAAAAAGACTTCCTGAACTCAATTCTAAAGAAAAGAACTCAGATGGTGTCGATACAGTTTCTTACTGGTCAACCGGTGGTTCTTCCTACACGTATCTAACTATCAGTTTTGATAAGTCCTCTCTTCGCCGTCTTAGTTTATCTTTTAATACTGAACGTGAATTGATTTATCTGTATAACTCGATAGGTCTTCTATCTAAATCATTTGTTCTTTATAAAGATTGGTACAATACCAACTACAACCACGATGATGCATCAGGCAACCTGTCTGCGTTTACCATGTATACTCGGTATTTTGGAAAAAGTATTCGAAACATGTTTAACGACACTCCAATGCCGTACTGGTTGTACTGTAAAGAATTTTGGTTTAAAGCTCAGAACCTACTATCGCCTAGATTCTTGAACATAGATGAATTCGGTCTTTATTACTTGGTTCACTTAGCTGATATTATTCCAACTTCTAATAGCTCTATTTATAAAGAGCTTCATTCAGAAGTAGGTGGAATCTATGATTACCTAACTAAAGGCATTCAAGACTTCAATCAGATTTTAAGTAACGACCAAATAGAAGTAACTGACAATTGCTTTGCATTGCTTCATCTTATGAACGTTCTCGTTTATGGCGGCTACTCAGGTTCAGACTTAGACAGAGCAGACGCAAAAGAAGAATTGGCAAACTACCGTAGAGCATTTGAAGAACCTGCTGTGCAGTCCAGTTTTTATCAATTTATTAGTGACGGTAAACGAGCTTATGTCAATCTGACTAGGCATGATGTGCGTTTACAAAAACTGCTAGAGGGAATCATATAATGGCACAAACAAACATTGTCCCTACAGTGGTTGAAGGCGATACGATAAATTTGAAAGAAATTCTTCTTGATGATTTTGATGACCCGATTCTACCGCATGAAACTACTACCGGCGTTGAAGTTATTTTATATGACAACGACGAAGACCGTAGCATTATTGCACAGGGTATTGCAACTCCTGATTTACTCCCCGGTCAGTGGCAGATAGACTTCTCTATTCCATATATGGATTTAGAAGACTCTACTAAGTTCCAAACTGTTTGGAAAGTAGTTGATGACACTGGACAAAACCACCAGCTAAAATCTTTTATAGTTGTTGAGCCGGGAATTGAAAGCAGAGATAGTGATGCAGTTTACTTTAAGCAGGTTAAAGGGCAAGGGTGGATAGACATACTATTGCCATTCCCTTACAATCATGCCAAAGGCGAACGACTTTATATATCTGCGTATCTAAACAACCAACCTGTTTTCGAACATGTTCTTGTAGAGCCTGGGGTTGTGGATTCAGTTAAATACACTACAAGCAGTACTCGTACTAACTTGCGTGTAGCAGATTGTTTTCCAATAGTAGGGTTTGAACCGTATACGTTCATGGCTCAGCTAGTACCAAACTCTCCTAGCGCTGTACCAAAGATGTACAATCAGAATTTGTGGGTAATGACGCCGCAGGTTATGGTAGCTATCAGTCAAGTTGAAAGCTACATTAACAAAGCCCGCATTGATAATGTTATTCCAAGTCTTGATTATACAATGGGAGATATGATTACGTATCTTCACCGTGGTCTTAACATGTTTAACCAGTTACCTCCTCATATTACAGGATTTACTGGTATGAATATGCAAGGTCACATTCTTGAAGCTTGGGTTAACTGTGCTTCGTTCTTTGCACTCAGTTCGCAAATACAAGCGGAAGGTGCATTAGCTTTTGACTTTTCTGGTCAAACTGTTTCGTTGAATGTGGATCGTACTCCTGCAATCGAGGGAGCTATTGGAAGAATCGAAAGTTATATTGATCAACGTCTGCTACCATACAAGAAATTGTTGGTTAAAGCTGGACATACTTCTGGTGACGGCAGCGCCGGTAGAAACCAACTAAGCTTTGGTAATGCGTTTGGTAAAGTTAGAATTACTAATGCACCAACAACCAAACTTGGATATGGTGGAACTGGTTTTGGCGGTTCACTAAACGGATGGGTTTCTAGTCCATCTAGAGGCAGACGTTAAGTAATTTAACGTGTAGGATAAAAATTTTCTGTTGGAGATACCAATGCAAACACTTAAAATTCGTGACTATGAGATAGTTAACGGCGACCATGTTTTAGTAACTGCTAGTGTACATCATTCGCGTGGTGAATCTGTAGATGCTAAACAGGCTATGGTTCAAATGCACAATGAAACTCAAGGCAAGCTTAGTGCTGTAGCTGGGTCTTTCGTTGTATTAAATGATGAACCTGTACGTAAAGTTATTCAAGGTATGATGACCCTTTCTCATGCTGCACTTCCTGTTACTGATAACATGGAAGAGCTAGGTTTCCGCTCACTTTCTAAGAACATGTTTCTTGATGATCAAGAGCGTATCTGGAACGTTGAAGAAACTGAAAGCGGTCGTATTGCGGTTCGTTCGAACACTGTAGACAATCCAGAAGAACTAGCTGGCTTGCTTGCACAATGTAGCGTACCAATCAGTAAAGGTTCTGACCCTCAGTACTTCTCTGCGCTTGCTTCATCTTCAAGCACTGTAGCGAATCATCCTAAGTCTGGTGATTACGTTTCGTTTGTAGATGCTGGACGCACTCAGTTCGGTTTTGTTATTTCACCTGAATTTGAATCTGATTCATCAGCTTCTTATACTGGTAATCTAAGCGTACTAGCTAGCGACGCCGAAAAGCCTGTAACGATTAGCGATAAGCAAGTTGTCGGAAACATGGGCTTCGTTGACTATCCAGAGCCAGAGCAAGAAGCTTCTGCGGCAGTTGGTAATGTTGGTAAGACACAAGTACAGCAACTTGTAGATTACTATCGTCGTGTATACAGCTATGCTCCTAAGTACTTTGCAGAACTTCAAAAACGTATTCGCCAGCACGTATTCGCGTAAGCCCAATACCAAGCTGTGACAAAAGGGCCTTGATTGGCCCTTTTTTGCTTTTGGAGCAATTATGGCAATTAAAGAAATGGAATTAGGGGACTTCAATATTGAGACTCCTAGTAAGAAGCGTATAAGAAGACGCAAACGTGTAGAAGTAGAAGACACGAAAGAAACAGAAACTCCTAAAAAGAGGGTACGCAAACGCAAAGCTCGTAGTGCAGCACCAAAAGATAAATCAACTAAATCTAAAGCTGCCCGTAAAAAGCCTCCAGTAGACAAAACGCAATCGCTTGCTTTGATAGATGAATTTGAACAACACCAAGCCGAGCTATTAGATAAACTTCCTGATGTAATGCAGGATGAAATAAAACATGTTAACGAATACGGACACATGTTTAAAACACTTAGTCGTATGGCGCGTATTGCAGAAAAGAAATATCTTGAAACCAATCAAAGTAAAGATATGTATGCGGCTTTAAAGGCTTATGCAGAAATGCGTGAGATTATTGCAGATATGAAAGCTATGTCTGACTTTTCTCAGTTCTCTGAAATGATTAAAGGCCAAATAGTTAAACCTCTAGCTCACTCTAGTGCGGCTGCTATTGTGGAATATCACAAAGAGGTTATGTCTTATCTACAGACTACATTAGAGCCAAGCGTTGTAATACTAGTCAAAGAAAAGCTATCTAACTATGCCCGTGAAGCAGGAGTTAAGATACAGGAATCTGTAAACAGTGGTAATAAAGCTGCTGATGCATTATTCTCGGCTGGTAACAAATGAGCATAGGAAAGAAACGTAGAGGTGGACTTGCACAACGTAATGCTACAGGTCTAAGAGGTCGTGTACGTACTTCTGATCGCATACGTAGTGTGCAAGGAACTTCTATTAATCACTACACAGAAAACTGGGCTGCTATACGTGAATCAATTCTTATACGTGATAATCATACGTGTACAAGATGCGGTGCGTGTTGTTTTCCCGGCGAGTACAGCAATGTTGTTTTGACTGTTGACCACATTATACCTATATCTAGAGGTGGTAAGACTGTCGCATATAATCTAACTACTCTATGTAGCGATTGTCATAGCAACAAGTTAGGCAAAGCTAACAAACGTGGTGGTAAGCTTCTTAAAGGTTCAGCAGAAAGAATACGGAAGATACGCAATGATAAGAGAAGCAAGAGCTAGCGTAGTCAAACGCGCAGGTGGTTCAATACAGCATAGACTGAGCGCTAAGTTTCCTCCTAGATCTCCCGAACTAGGTTCAGAGGAAATGCAGCAACTTTGGACTGCTTTCATAAACTCGCCTTATGTGAATCAGCTTGTTACTGATAGAGTACCTGTAGATTTTAACTACAATGTTCTAATGGTTTGGGCTTGCTTTCTACAGAACAACCATATTACACCTCCATTCAGGGTCCTTGAAACAATCAAGAATGACCTACTTCTGAGTGTAAAATCAGAATATAGACTCACATTAAGTAATTTAAACTTGTGTAAGGCATTGAAGTATTTCTCTATTAGGGACGTATCCTATCAGATGATTTTGCCGAACAAGACACCAGAAAGTAGCAAGTTTAATGTATGTCCTTTCCCTGTTATAAAGACCTTGTATTTACTCTTTCCTAAGAAAAAGCAGATACCTGTTTTAGGTCAAATGGATACTATGGAAAGCAGGTACAGAAAAGCTACTGTAGACTTTATCTTAGAAACTTATCTTGACGGTTACTTGTATAGAGGGAAACACAATACTCTAACCTATAATAAGCCCCAAGATGTTTCTTCTTTGATGAACATTCCTGAATATGGTTGGTACTACAACAAAAACTATGACCTACGTTTTCTTAACAACGGTACTAGTCTAGCTGTTATGCAATACAGCACTTATTCTGGTGTTGTATCAATGTCTGATTCGAATAGCTTGCTCAAAAGTTTAGACACCGTACTATCAAAAGTTTAAGGTAACATGATGAACAAAACAAATGATAGCTTTTTGCAGGTTCTTAAGGACTGCTCAAAGTATTCTCAAGAAGCACAAGAAATAGTAGGGCGCCTTCTATCCAATAGTTCTACTACGACTGGCGATTTAGGTGTTGAGAATGAAAATATTCTCAGTTCCATTCGTGACATTGCAGTCAAGAACAACTTTACACTGCCCGAAGAACCTAAAGACAAAGATGCTTTGATTAATTCATTGCTTAAACTTGTTATGGTTATGGATAGCAAAAACCGATCGGCGCTTGAAAATATTTCAGCCGCAGATGACGACGAATTCTATGACGGTCAGTCGGTGTTCTCTGATGAAGACGCAGAGGATGATCTACTTATCGCGAACATTCGTGAACAGTTTAGTAATTACTTGCTTGCTAATCGTTTCGCTGATGTAATGTTTCAGTACAGCAATCCTGAATTCTGGCGAACATACAAACCCAAGTTTCGTAAAATCTACGCTACTATGCTGATTGACGAAGCCCGACAACATTCGCTGGATTACCCAGATTTTTGGCATAACTATATTGACTAAGGATTTACCATGCTCGTAGAATCTAAGGTGAGTACTGTAGTCTCTCACACGTTACAGAGTCTAAGTGGTTCATTCGACTCACTAGTCGATGACCTAGCACCTGTTAAACTTTCTGAAAAAGACAACGACCGCTTTGAACAGCGCTTCTTTGCTTCTAAGAAAACTGAGCAGGTAAAAGGCCGTGAGATTCCGCAGTTAGCTATTAACGCTATTGATATCTCTATAATGTTTAACAACTTACAGCGTCTTCTTGCTTACGCTGTAACTAACGGTGGAGTCCTTGAAGACTATTCACCAGAAGACTTACAGTCGGCTTTTCTAAGTCGCTTATCAATGATTAAGTCAGTAACAGACTTGCCAAAAGTTAAAGACGAATTCATTAAAGGATTCCTTGCTACTATTGGTAGCGGTCAATACCACATCATTGAAGAAAGTAAGAAATATAAAGGCGGTAAAGACATTAAGTTTGTCGGTACTCCTAACTACACTAGTGCAGTTTCTTCTGGTTTTACTAGCTACATCGATCAGTACGATGTTAAGCCTATGTCTAACCCTAAGAATGGCACATACGAAACAACTCGCTTGCAGCACTATGAAAGTGAAGTCGCGCAAAATGCTTTGAAGACAATGGATGAAATTCACCAAATGATCTTTGGTAAGGCGTCTGATGTTTCAAATGCTCACGAATGGAAGCAGGCTTCTATTCCAGTAGACTTCGACTTTAAGATGTTGAATCAGGTGTTTGCCCGCAACATGGGTTTCTCAATTGATATCTTTGATTCAATTCCTAATAACCCAGTAATGAATGATACGTACTCATTCTTGATTATGATTGCGCCTGATAGAACTATTGCGGAAGAGTATGCTTCTTACGCTGGTGAATACGCGTACAAGCAAGAAAACCCTGATTCGTACTTGGAGCCTAAAGCACCTATAAACGAAGACTTGGTTACTCGCGAAGCTGCTAAACTTTCGAAGTTTTCTGTTTCGTACTCTATCCACATGCCTAAAGAGTTTGTTGACTATATTTCTCAAACTACAGACGGCTCACTTAACTACTACGCGTTAAGTACTTGGGTTACGCAATGGTCACGCGTATATATGCGTACTAAAGGTTCTGCTACTCATGGTGCGCAATGGAACAAGATTCCTCGTTACATTGTTCCAGCTTCTAAGAACAGCATTCTTATTAAGCACCGCGAAGAGAACGGCTATCCACAAGACCCAGGTCGTGTAAACGAAGATCGTATTTGTGTGTCCCCTCGTGGACTTCTTAGCTTTATGCCTCGTGCTGATGACGTTGATTTAGATAACGCGGCAGAATACGAAGCTAAGATGGAAGATGCATTGCGTGCCTCATACGCAGCAGGTGCTCCTCTTACTGAAAGCAAAACGCTTCTAAGTAAAGCATTCGCAGTAGCAAAGCAAGACCCAAATATCGAAAAGTCTGTTCGTAGCAGTAAAGAAGAACTTTCTCGTTTTCGTGGTTCACTAATCGCGTTTAACTGGGACTACAATGTTTTTCTTACTACTGGTACTGGTAGCCCATTCACTCAGTTATCAACCGATATGAATGGTACTACTACACCAAGCGCACTGGCTATTTCTGATTACCTTGGTTACGATTTCTCAGAAGAAGGCGAACGCCGTCAAGCTAAGACGTTTTTAGAAACTCTTAACTACATGGTGCCTGGAACTGACTTTGCAGAAATGGTTGGCGAAAAAGAATTAAAGGCTACGTCTATCTATGACGGTCGGGATATCTCTAGTCTGTTTTCTTTCGTCTACTCTAAGCAATTTAAAAACTTGCTACAGACTATGGTATTCTTATCACGTAAGAATGCTATGCGTGACTTGCAGGTCATCATAAAAGAAGCTATGCAAGAGCTAGACCTTACAGACCTGTCTAGTTCACCTCTAGACCGTACTTTATATAGTAAGTATCTAGATGAACGCGGCAATCTGTTAGTTAAAGATGAAAACTCAGAAGCTAACGTTATCTATGTTCTTCTTCTAGATGCAATGCGTGATGCTACTGCAACGCCGGGTACTAACCTATACAAGATTCTTGTTGATGAAGTTGGTATCGATAACGCTCACACAGAAGCTCGTGACCATAACGCTTACTTCCACCCGCAGTCTAGTTCGATGTATGAGTTTGGTAACTTGTACAACTACTTAGGTGGTCTTGTATTTAAGAAAGCATGTGAAGCGATTACCAAAGCAGACGTTAAGCTTTTAACTAAGCCTCTTCAAGAGTTTAACCCAATTATAGGTGGCTATTCATTACCATTTACTACAGTTAGTCGTGTTATCATGCCTCTTGCGTTTATGTATTCAAAGTATGTACCTAACGCGGTAGATATCTTTAGACAAGCGGAAGAAGAAGCAGAGTCGTATCAGCCTGATGAATCGATTGACGTTGAAGATATTCGTATGCCGGGCATTGCTGAGGGCAGTCAAGTATTCCCTCACCAAATTAAAGCTCACAAGTACTTACGTCGTAAGCCAAAACATGCGCTTCTAGATATTCACCCAGGTGGTGGTAAAACTATTACGCTGTTGTTAGATATTGGTTCTATGGCAGCAGAAGCAGGTGAGCCTATCAAGCCCATCATCATTTCACCAGACCGTCTATGTGCTAACTGGAGTGAAGACTTGGCGAAGATTACTAAAGGTACTTGGAATGCTGTTCCTATTACCAAAGAGTCTTTCGAAACTTGGGGCATGGAACGTTTAGAAGAGCTTGTCCGTAACGCTCCTCGTAATACAATGTTCTTCACTGGTATTCACTTCTTAAAAAATGGTGCGCAAGATATTTCTTACGGCCCTCAGAAGTTGAAGCTTTACGGTGGTACTGAGTTTATTAAACGTCTTGGCTTTAACTATGTGGCTCTTGATGAATCACATAAAGCAAAAACATTTGACCCAGCAGCAGGTAACGTGTCGGCAGTACACTCTACTGTTAAACAAATATTTACAATGCCTGGGGTTTTATACACTCGTTTGCTTACTGGTACATTCATTCACGGTCTACTAAAAGATGCTGTAGGACAAAGTGCTTTGTTCTCTTCTCACATCTTCCGTACACCAGATGACTTTGCTATCGATGCCGATGAACCTGATGGTGCTGTTCGTGTTCGTAGTAAGCTAGGTCAACACGCAGCGGTTATTACTGTTAAGCGTAAAGAATGGGCCTTCATGCTTCCGAATCCAATTGACTCTTTCTTAGAGATTGAATTGGATGACGATAAAGACCCATACAACGAGGTTTTCTTTAAGACCTACATGGCTCTGTTAGAGCAAACGTTTGACGAACTGAATGCTGCTATCAGTAACGCGTCTAAAAAGAAAAAGACCGAAGATAGCGAAGACAACGATACTGTCGATTTAGATTTTGATGAAGATGACGAATTGGCAATGATTGACCCGATGAAGTTTGACGGTCACATGCAACGATTGGAACAGATTCTTACTGACCCTTGGGGTGATGAAGCTTTCCAAGATGCGGCTAAAGCTGCTAACGTTCCAAGTGATTATCAGACACCAAAGGTTCGTGCCGTTGTTGAACGTCTAGACAGACACTTCAAAGTTGATAAGTATTCAGGCGATTATAATGCAACTGCTGTTATTCAACATTGGGAGCCGGGCATGAAAGTGCGTGAGCTTGATGTTGTTGAATATGAAAAGCGTCGATTCATGCGCCGTCGTCTAGAGACAGATGAAGTATCGTTGAAACGTCGTGAAACACCAGCTAGCGTAATTCCTCCTACAGAAGATACAGAAAACTGGAAAGAGGAAATGCATGGTAAGGTTCTTATCTTCTGTCGTTATACTCGTAGTACCGATGCTATCTATGCAGCTTTACCAGAGCGTTACAAAGGTATGGCTCGAAGATTCCACGGTCAGTTAGATGACAAGTGGCAACAAATCGAAGACTTTAAGAACGACCCAGAAGTGCGTATTCTGATTGCTAACGAACAAGCAATTTCAGAAGGGCACAACATGCAAATGGCTTCACGTATTATTCGTGTTGAAACGCCTTGGTCGCCAGGTGACTACGAACAGTCTACTGCACGTATCTTCCGACCTGACCCGTCTGCTGCTAAGATTGTAGATGGTAAGCCTGGGGATATGCGTCGAGAAGTTATCTACATCGATTGGTTAATCACTAAGAGTTCACTAGAGGTTGCCAAGATTGCACGTTTGATGTGGAAGACAATAGACAAAACCAAGTTCGATGAAAAAGGTAACCCACGTTACGATGCGATTATGGAAATGACTCTTGACCCAATCAAGATGAACATTCCTACTCTCATCAAAGCGGCTACTGAGGGCATTGCTGGTTTTTGGGAACACTTCGAAGCTAAAGCTAAGCTTAATGCTATTGAGGGTCAAGAGTTCCACGAAATGCGTAAGACTACATTGGCAACGATGCAGAACTTACCTATTGTACCTATCGAAGAAGACTTTGCTAGAATAGACAATGTGCCTATCTTAGCGAACCAGAAGATTCCTGATCCAGACGGTTTTGGTCTAATCGATTTTCCATCATGGTACGGTCAGTGGACGGAGAAGAACTTCGATAACAATATAGAAGCTCTTCTTAATGTAACAGAGCAAGACGTTACTAAACTGATTCGTGGTCTTCCTGTTCGTACTGAGTTTGGTACAGGTACTGTAGTAGGTTGGTCTAAAAACTTTATTATGCGTGATGGTAAGAAAGTTATTGACCCGCGTCAGCCTGTTTCTGTTCTACAGATTCGTTACAACGCAAACGATGAATTGGGTAAAGTTGATAGTCGTAAAGTGTTTGTTGCTGCCAAAGTATCACAAGCAGATTTAGACAGATTCTTCAAAACCAATAAGCCTTGGGCTACTGAAACTGAACGTAAGCGTATTGAACGCGAAGCACGTAAAGCTAAGCAAGCCGAAGATGCCCGTCGTGAGCAAGAAGCTGCACGTAATCGAGAAATCGAGAAGAAACGTAAGCAGCAAGACCGCTTGGACGAGAAGAAGAAGAAACGTGAAGAGAACATCAAAGAAGGTCGTCCTGTTAATGCAGGAATTACCAAAGTTTCTGAACTACCTAAAGATAACACTGGTAAAGTACAGACTGTTGATGATTCAGGTAAGCCAATTAAAGATATGAACATCGAAGTTATTGCTTCTGTCTATAATGGTTTCCTTGCGCTTCACGTTAACGCTGATGACCCAGATGCGGCAGACTTGAAGAGTCTAGGTTTTGCACCGTTTGGTGAATTTGCTTACTGTGAGTTCCAGCGTTATATGCACTTCGAAAAAGCTCTAGACTACATTGAAGATAACATCGGATATGATCAGCCTAGTGCAAACCGTCTTGGTGCTGTAATGGACGCGTTTGAAGAAGAAACTCGTACTTTAGGTTTCAATCTTCAATTAGCTGTTAAGGTACAAGCAGACTTACCTAACTTCTTCCGTACTAGACACCGTCAGTCTCAGAACAGAAAAGTTATCAAAATCTATCCAGCTATCTTAGATGATCGTTTACGTCTAACAGTGGATATGAAAACTAACCCGTTAATGCAAAAGCACATTGGTAAAACAATGCCGGGCGCTGGTAAATTTGGTAAGTGGAAACTTCACCCAGGCATGGCGGTCTTCTTTGCTGTGAACAGAACTAACGCGAAAGCTAAGATTCGTGATTTACGTAAAGCAGGTTATACCATTACTAACATGGAAGAACTTGCAAAAGACTTAGCTCAACTTAAACCTGTTCGTACCAGAGAACACAATCGAGAACTGCAAGGGAATTAATCCCTTGCTTTCTCTTAACAGGAGTCACTATGGTTAACAGACGACTTATTCAGAATCAGCAAATGATTTTGAAAGCATTAGGTTACTATACAGGCAAGTGTGATGGTATTTGGTCTAAGCAGACTATTGCAGCAAAGCAAGAGTTTGAAAGAAGTCCCAAATTCAAGCCTGCATATCCGAATGGTGGTATGCCATTTGAACTTAATGCTAACAGTAAGTTTCCTACAGGAATTTATCTTGACCCAATGAATCGTGGATATCTGAAATGTGATGAACTGACAGATGAACGTATTCGTGAGTGGTTAGGAGATTTGCCTGAAGTGTATGATAATCGTCGCGAAACAGTGAAGGCAGAAAAGCTCGAAGATGTTGTTCAGGCTCAAAAGTCTAAACCTGTTGAAGACAAAAAAGATTCAGAAGATAAAGATTCGTCTAAATCTTCTAATCAAAAGACCCGTAAATTACCGGGTTAACAAAGGGGAAGCTTCGGCTTCCCTTTTTCGTGTCTGCAATATGAAAAAGTGTAAAGTACCATTGAGTTCAATTAACTGATAAAAGCCCAATATGTCTCAGACTTATATTGATTTTGATTTTGAGTTTAAAAATCGCTACGTTGAACGTGTTGAAAAGTTTGGCGGCGATTTGGCACTACTCAAACATAAAGCTAAAAAGCCCGCTGGTAAAATTCTCTTTGTGTTGGATCATGTTCCTACCGAAGACTTAAAGAATGGTGAGATACTAAGCGGCTACACTGATAGTGTATTCTTCGGTCTTACGGATTTAGCGTATGACTACTATCAGTCAGAATACAGCATTGATGAATTCGATTATCTTATCGTAAACTTCAATTGTTTTAAGACTTACAAGGAGTCCGAAGATTTTCAAAACGAAGCTAAGCTAGAGTTTAGCAGAAGATTGAAGAAGATAATAACGGACTACAAACCTGACATTGTTCATACCTTTGGTAAAGACCCGCAATACGCACTCAATAGAGAAACGATATTGGAGTTTAAGAACTTCGATCAACACTTTTTAGGTGTGCCTGTCGATACCAGTGTAGAGTACCAAAATAAATCACATGAGTTTAAGCATGTTGCTAGTCTAAGCTTTAACTCCGTTCTTGAATCTAGGTCTAACCCTACAAACACTCCAAACTTACTTGGTTATATGGCACGTAACTTAGTTACCACCTTAGATGGTGGTGATTTGCGTTATGCGATACCTTTTGTAGCAGACGAGAAAAAGCGAAACTACAAAATCGAATACGTAGATACTATTGATAAATTCAAGAAGTGTCTAAAACGAATGGCTAAAGCTGAAATACTCGCAATCGATACAGAGACAGACGGCTTGTACAGGGTGTGTAGTAAAATACAAACTGTTCAAATGAGTGACGATGGTAAGACAGCGTTTATCATACCTATTTATCACTATAGCACACCGTTTACTCCTTCTGAGCTAAAGCTTATTCGTAGTCTGTTTAGAAAGTTCTTTGAAAAGCAAGCACGTAACCGTTTCCAAGTTTATACAAATGCCCAGTTCGATTTGAACATCATGCGTAGTAACTTTGGTGTTAGATACTATCGATGTGATGTGTGGGATATACAGGCTGGTGAGTTTGCAATGGACGAGAACATGAAGTTCTTAGGTACGTTGCTTGGTAATGGTTATTACAGCTTGGCAAACCTGTCTATGCAATACGGTTGTAGAAGTTTCTATACCAGTTCGTTTGGTAAAGAAGCACGAGCTACAATTCATCAAGTAGACCTAGACGAACCTGTTCTTGAATACTGTAGTCTGGACGTTATTGTTCCTTGGCACATCTACTACAAGCAAATAGAACGCGCTAAAGATATTGACTATAAGCTTTATGAAAAGCTGGTGGGCAATCAGATTAGTGATCAGATTCATACGTTTAGCTGTCTGGAATCTACAGGTGCGTATGCTGATGTAGAGTACTTGTTCAAGCTTGAACATCCTAACAGTCCTATTAATACAGAGATTGCTAAGATTGAAGCTGCTATCTATACGTCAGATGCAGTGCGTAAAGTTAACGAGTTAATATCTAAAGACCGTAATGTTCCTAAGCATGGTCTATTTGGTAAGACTACAGCAAAAGAAAACTTTTCATTAAACAAAGAAGAACACAAACAAATGTTGTTCTTTGATGTTCTAGAGCTAGAACCTGTTGGTGACCCTGGCAAGAAGAAACGAGCTAATGGTGACTTGCAATACAAACTAGATAAAGACTTTCAGAAGTTCCACAAAGACAACAAGATTGTTTCGCTTTATACAGAATGGCAGAAGGCTAACAAGTTAAAATCTGCTTACGTTAAAAATCTGTTGAAGTTGTGGGCTACTAACGAAGACTTTAAGTTCGACCAACGTATTCGACCGAGATATAGCTATCAAAAAGTTGTTACTGGACGAACATCTGCATCTGACCCGAACTTGCAGCAGATTCCAAGTCGTAGTGAGCTTGGTAAACTCATTAAACGTATCTTTGCCTCTAGACCCGGCAAGCTGTTAATAAAAGTGGATTACTCTGCTCACGAAGTACGTGGTTGGTCTATTATCTCAGGCGACCAAGGCGTTGCAGACTTGTTCCAGACTGGTGCTGACTTACGTAACAGATTCAGAGCAGTTCCTGATGAACTGATTGCTCGACGAATAGTAGACGAAGGTGACGTTCACCGTTTGAATACTAGTTACTTCTTTGGTATTCCAATTACTATGCGCGAGAAGATTGCAGAATTACGTAACTCAGTTAAGACAGTAATCTTCGGTCTAATCTATCAACAAGGTGATAAAGGCCTTGCTGCTTCTTCTGGAAGAACAGTAGATGAAATCGTAGACTTGAAAGCTAAGTTCTTAAAACGTTTCCCTGTTGGATTGAAGTGGTTCGAGAAAATTAAAAACTTTGCACGTAAGAACCTATTCGTTGAATCGCCAGTTGGAAGACGTAGACACTTGTGGTCTTTGATGCTGCCTTCTGAATATCCTAACTTTGGTTTCGTTAACTCTAGCCAAGAGCGTAGATCGGTTAACAGTCCAGTGCAGGGTTTTGGTTCTGACTTAATGATGATTGGAATTAGAAACATTAACAGAATGATGTATGAGCATTACGAAAAGACAGGTCACTACCCTGATATGCACCTATCTGTGTCTGTGCATGACTCGGTTACAGTTGAAGTAGGTTACGAAGACGTTTGGTTAGCTCTTGATTTGATTGAGCGTGGATTGACTACAGAAGTAGTTAAGCAAGTTCAAAACCGCATCAAAGGGTTTACTTTCACATCGTTACCAGAAATCGATTTTGAAATTGGCGCTACTGAGAAACATGTGAAAGGCTGGGACTTCTCGTATGAAGGAATTAAAGATATCATAAAGCAAACGCTTAAAGACCAAGTAGAGGACTTAGGGCATTCTGATTTAGATATCGATGCAGCGTATCACACAATCATGGAAACTCAATACGATACCATGCCTGACTGGATGAAGAAACAACTCTGGTCTAACGGTATTGATATTGAATCCAAAGGCGAAGACATACGTTCTAAGAAAGACAAGCAAGAAGCTAAGAGCTTTGTGTCAGAGATTAAGGCTAACCTTTCTAAGCTTGCTAAGCTTAAAGCATCAGAAGAGAAGAAAGGAAAAGAGAAATCTTTCAAACACAAACGCCTTATGCAGATTGCACGTAGAGAGTCAGAGCGCCTTAAAGCCCTCGAACAATATAGAGAGGAAATGGCTGAGTAATGGAAAGCAACGATTTAGATTTACTTACCACTATATCTAATCGTCTGAATGAAATGTTAGCGGCAGACCGCAATGTAATAGAAGCAATATTTATGCCTATCTACGTTTGTTCTGTCGCTCTATCTCAGACTGACTGCCACTGTTTTAAAATAGACGATACTAGATTGTCTACAAACGTATTTGGTGTTCTGCTAGGTGCAATGCCTTTAGAAACAGATAGATATACTCTTACAGTAGACTTTGTTCATGGAAGAATTGCAGGTTTTCACGTAGAAGACACACAAACTGTAAATAGTAAGAATTCAGATATGGAAGATAAATAATGACTGACGTAAAAAGAAAACGTACACGGTCTTCTAAGACTACTAAGACGCGAGCCTCCACCCGCAAACCTAAAACATCTAGTAAAGCAGTTAGCAACGAAAAGCTGTTTAAAATCCAGATTAATGAAAAGCTAAGCTCTAACTCGTTTAGCTTTGAAATAGAAGGCAAGACCCTTTCTTCTTTGCTTGATAGCCTTACTGTTATTACTGGATTCGTTAACGCTAACAACGTTATGCGCAAGCACTTGTTTGTTGCATACGAAGGTTTCTTGTATCTAGTAGGTTATTCTACGGATACGCACATTGCTATTAACACTGGAATAGAAGTTGATGTATCAGGTTGCTTTAACATTGATGCGGAAATTCTAAAGCGTGTTATCAACAAGCGCGGTGCAATGCAATGTGACTATGACGGTTCTGAACTTAAAATCGTATCGGGTAAATTCAAGTCTGCATTGAAGACTAACCCAATAACTGTTGACCAGATTCCAGCAGTGAATGAAATCTTTGTTGGTATCTCTAGAAAAGATGCAATTGGTTCTGAGTTATTAAACAGATTGCGTGTAGCTTCACAGCGTACTCGTGTTATCGATCACCACGACGATAAAGCCGTTAGTCCTATGAACATCAGCATTAAAGACGATAGACTTACTGTTGCTGTTGTTAATCGATGGGTTATCAACCTAATGGAAGCTGACTTGTCTTCTGGTATGGGAAGAGACTTCAATCTAGTTATCTCTAGCGATATCTTCAATGTAGTTAACCGCGTACTGTCCGAAGATGACGAAGACACAGCAAGCTTCTTTGTTGAAGAGTCTGGATTTAGAGTTCTATCAGATAACGTACTTATAGGTCTTCCTCCTCTACAAGAGTTGGATACAAAGATGTTAGACCACGTTATTGAAACTTTCTCAGATTACGAAAATGCCCCAACTGACGGCATGTATTCTATTCCAGTCAAAGACAGCTTGGATACGTTAGCCAGCATTGGAACTCTAATGACTTCTAATCAGAGCGGGTATGTTAACTTGAATTTCGGCAAGTCAGGTGTTGAGTTTGCATTCAGCAATGAGCACGGCGATGTATCAAACATTATCGACTACTCTAAAGTACCTAAGACAGTAAAGAAGAACGAAGTAGCTATTCACCCTAAGATACTTGCTGACGTTCTTAACAATGTCAAAGAAGGCAGCGTAATGTGTAAACTTAAACATCTTGAAGGCGACTCGCCTACAGCTATTACAGTATACCATAAAATGACTGATGACTTTGGCACTATCAATATTAGACAGACAGCTTCATTGAAACAGTAGTGAAGAGTCCGTTAAAAGATATCAACAAGACTTTTAGTTTGAAGCAAGAACCTGAGTTGAACACTTTTGTTAACTTGGGTCTTGCACCTAATGGTCGCCAGCATATAGCACTGTTTTATAATTCGACTCTAGATTACAAAGACCTCACTGTTCTTCTAGATACTAAAATGCAGCATAGCATTGAATGCATTCAGTATCTGATAGAGTCCGACGAAGAAACGGTTGTTGGGTCTCTTTTTATAGTCAACTCTAAGAAGCTTATACTAAAACAGTCTTCTATGACTATATTAGATAGCACCCTTTCCGAAATGCTACAGTTAAAAACAGAATCCTTTGGTGGTACGTATGCGTACTCAGATAGTGAGGGTTCATTGCTGTTAGTCCCAGACACTCCTAACATAAACAAATTTGTGGTACTTTAAATGTCTGCACAAGATGATCAAGTACGGTCCCTTTTAAGAAGAGATACAAGATACAAAAGACTTAAAAGTACTTTTGATACTTCTGACCTTTTTCAAATACCATTCGATGAATACAAAGACGAATTGAAAATGCTACACAAGACACGCATGATACATAAGCTGTCGCCTGGGCATCCTAACTTTGTAAAGAATCTAACAGAAGCTGCAATCAAAGACACAACTAACAGGCATCGATATAGTGAGATACTTGTTTCAGCTACAGAAGCGCATGTGTCATTAAGTAAAATGATTGAGGCTTTTGAATCTTATTTTTTAGTTCGATACAGCCAAGACATGAAGCACATACGTACTAAAGAAGAACGTAAGGCTTTTATTAAGGCAGTAATGAACAAGTTCCATGAATATCTGAATGATACTCATGAGTTAATTACAATTCTTAAAATATACTTAGAAGATATCGATAAGGCTAGCTTTACAGTCAAGCACCTGATTGATGCTTTCCAGATTCTTGCTAAGCGCGATTATACGGAGATAGGCTAGTGGAATTTATAGATGGTTTTGATTTTGAAAATTTTCGTCAATATCACTTTCAGTACAGATTGCCTATGTTAAAGGCTAATCAAGTTCCGTTAACGTATTTAGCGTGGTGTATTAAAAATGGAAATCAATAACGTTCCATCAGGTCAGACTTATCATGTAGAATTTAATTCAGAGCGTCAGCGTTTAAATTACTGGACGTATGCGCTTAGGTACTCTAACTCTTTGAATACAGTAGGCATTGTCCCTACTGGTGGATTAGACCATGGAAGCTTTTCATTTTTTCAATCACCGTTTCATGGGGAGTGGAGCAATCAACGTTCTTGTATAGTAGACTTTGATGACCCAAACATGGGCCCTATGGATAAATATGTAAACTTGCTTGAAAGAACTTATGTTGATAAGGTTTTCACAAGTATGGATATTCCAGAGCCGAGAGTTTCTACACGTTGTAATAAGATATATTGCAGCATACTGTTTCATATAGCTAGTCAGGTGTTCAATGAGCGATAAGATTTATCTACGCGCAAAGATGTATATCCCTATCGATTACATTGATGACGAAGATTTGAAAAAGCATTATGACCACCACCGTTATGATGATATGATTTGCAAAGACTGCGAATTTAGACGTATTAGATTTACCGAAGAGTGTGCGTCGTGCGAATTAGGTGGATACTTAGGTTGCACTAGAACTTGGTCTACTCACGTTCATAAAGGTGTTACTTATGCAGCACTACCTATCGGTGACCGTTTAAAAATCGAAGACAAATTTGGAATCGAGTATAGTCAATTCAAAGTAGTTGATTTACGTACTGATAAGAAGTTCACAGTTCCCGTCAAGTTTACGGGTTCTTTACGTGAAAAGCAGATTCCTTTAGTAGAAGACTGGGCAGAAGCAAAGCATGGTATTATCAAAGCTCCGCCTCGTACTGGTAAGACAGTTACTTCAATTGCTATCGGGATAAAGATGGGTAGACGTATGGTTATTGTTGCTGACCAGCGTGACTATCTGAATAACTTCTTAAAAGAAATCGTAGCGCATACCAATCTGCCTCAGCTTGAAGAGAAGTACGGCAAGAAGCTTTACGGTTGGATGAATTCAAAGTCTGACTTCGAAGAGTTTCAAATTGGCATCATGACGTATCAGTCATTGATTAGTGACAAGAACGGCAAGAAGCGTAAGAAGTGGTTGAACGAAAACTTTGGTACTCTATGGATAGATGAAATTCAAAAGGCAAACGCCTCAGAATTCTCTAGACTAGTTAGCTCAGTTCGTACCAAGTTTAAAGGTGGTTGTACTGCTACTGATAAACGAAAAGATAAAAAACATTATCTTGTACGTGAGCTTGTAGGTCCTACGGTTGCAGAAGCAAAGATAGAAACTATGACACCAACTATCTATGTTCATGAAACTCATAAAGTAGTACCTAAAAACAAACGCGCTTATCAAAGTAAACATCCTAGCGCTTGGACTGGTGCAATGCGTTTCCTAGCAACTCACAAGAAACGTAACGATATGATTATAGATATGCTTCTGAAAGACCTAGAAGCTAATCGGTCTATTGTGTTTCCTGTCTATACTGTTTATCACTCTGATGAAATAGTTAAAACAATTAACAATGCTTGGGGTAGTACTATTGCAGCCCAGTTTGTTGGAGGCGCTACTAAGAAGCATAAAGACTTACGTGAACAAATTCTTGATGATGCTCGTTCAGGTACTATTCGATTAGTGTGTGGTACTCGTAGCTTATTGCAGGTGGGTTTGAACGTACCAAGATGGGACACTCATTACTACGGTATGCCTATGTCTAACGAACCAAAGTGGGAACAGGAATCTTCTCGTATTCTAACTCCTGCATCGGAAGATGTACCAAAGCAATCGCCAATCATTAGAATGTTTGTTGACCCAGAACTAGGTCAGTCTATTGGTTGTTTTAAGTCTACTTGGAGACACAGCAACAACTTAGGTTTCAAGTTTAGCAGACAAGCACTTGACTGGTATTCTGAAAACGTAGGTATGACAGGCAATGAGTATGGAAAACACAACGTTGACTATTCTGAATACTCTGAAAGTGAAATTCGCGAATTAGAAACAATGGCTAAGACACGCAAGCAAAAGAAAGCAAAGTCAAAGCCCATGGAAAAGCCGTTATTGCGTAGTTGGTAAAATACTGTAAATAGAGTCTATGATTACTTTTAAATACGATAAGCACATACTAAAAATAATGCAGGCTAGAGGTTTAGATAACTCTGTCCTGCAAGGCTCTTCAATCAAGTTTGAACTGGAAGAAAGTTTAGTACAGTTTAAACCTGTAATTCGAGAAGATATAAAGTCTAACATTATCTCAGTAGCCCAGCAGTTAACTTCCGCGAAGAAGCTAATATCTGACCCACTATCTGAACCTACTATCGCCTGTGTAAACAGTTATCCATCTGATTTACGCGCTAAGTGTTTTGCAGCAACTGTAATGGAAAGTGCGGCATTTGATTACACTGACCCTGAAAGCAAGTGCAGAAGTAAGCCACTCTGGTATAGAATGTACTCCGATACTTCTTACGGCTATATAGATAAGATACGTGATCAGAAGCCTTCTCTTCTAATTTTAAGCAATGTCACCGATGACTCTACTCCTCAAAGAATAGAAACACTAAGAGACATTTTAACGTACTTCGATAAAATACCGCGAATCGTAGTACACTCAGGTAACAACCCAGTTGAGTTCTTTAGCAAGAGACTGTATATGCAATTAAACCATGCTATACGTATAGGTCCTCAGAATAAAATTGGTTCTTTAAATTTGGATATATAATGAAAAAAGTAAACGTCTTCTATAAAGCAAGAGCAGGCTTATTCGGTTTAAACTTCTTCTCTTTTGACTTGGCAAGTAAGCAAATACAAGAACATCGTATTAAACCTTTTGGTGTTTACTACTACCGATATGTTCACAGTATGCGCAGCCCACTTCCCATTAAAGACTACGTAACTCCCGAAGAGTATGAACGTCTTTGGATAAACGAAGCCATGTTAGAGGCTCGTAAAGTTCAAGTTGATGGTGGTTCTCATAGTGATGTTCCAGACATTGCGGTTTCTTACTTTAAATCAGAAGGCGTGTACGGCGGTGCTACTGCAAAAGAAGTAATCGAGTCTAATCTAGGAACTAAAGAACAGGCTTGGAAGAACAGCATGGAAACCATGTTATCTAAACGTAGCAGTTCTAAAGAGTTTGAACTTATTCAGTCTAAACTCAAAATGGACATTCCAGACCTTGTTGACCACCTTTATAGCAAGTACTCAGAAGAAACTCCTTCTTTTGCACTAACTGAATACTTTTCTCTTGTGGCTTGTATTCAAGAAAGCAAAATTAAGGATGGTGCGGTTATTACTACTAAGATGCCCGCTTATTTGGTAGAGTCTCTAGGTTATACAAGTCTTGATATTATTTCGCATTCTCAGGTTTCGTATAAGAACAACACTATCAAGATTTCGTATGAAGATAAATCTAAAGAAGTGTTCAAAGCTTTAGAAGCTTGGAAAGTTCTTACTCAACAAGATTTGCCCATATCTGTATACGCAGTTGAGGGTATAATTACAGGTATCAATAATGTTACCTTAATCGAGTCTACTGTTGAACTAGAAGAGGTGTATCCTGTTGCATTGTCTTCTAACACAGTAGAACTTCACTACAAGGAAAAAGGAAAATAAATCAATGAGTGAGCTGGAACGTCTAAACGCATTCTTACAAAACAAAAAATTAGACATACCTAGTAATCGTAGAGTTGTAGACAAGCACGGTGCAAACCTTGCTTGGTTGCGAAAGCATCTGCATGTACGAAACGAAGTACCAGAAGACATAAGCGCTTTGCTGTCGAAAGATATCGGTCAGCTTAATCGCTAGACTGCTTAAATTGATTAGGAGGCGTTTGCCTCCTTTAACTATATTGGAGACTAATGTGACTCTTCCTGTTGTATATGTTCCTAAAGACTTTAACGGTCTAGACGAAGCAACTCTTAAACTCAAAATCGATAAAGCCTATGATGAATTGGAAAAGCTAGCTTCGATTAAAACAGAAGTAGTAGAAGCCGTTACACCTTACAGTACGGAAGACATTGAAACGTCTGAGCGCTTCAAAGCAATTTACATGGACACTTACGACGAGTTTGAAAGACTTCTCAGGGAGTTGCAGGTTGCTTCTGATACTGATAAGCGTAGAAGTCGTAAACGTGAAGAATATCAAAAAGATATAGATAGACTGGATGATGTAGTTCATAAGCCTAACGCAAAAGTCAAAAAGCTTTGTAAGAAACTATTCTACAAGATATCAAACAGAACCCATCCTGATAAAATTGACCCGAATAGCCCGCTAGTTAATTACTACTATGAAGCTAAAGGTGCATACTCAGTTTTAGACATACATGCTCTTGAACAAATATGGGAGCGTGTAAAGAATAAGTCGGATAGAGCAAGAGCAATTGCAGAAGCTCGCCGACTCCAACCTGCGGAACTAACTGCATACGAAGAACTTGAAGCTAGGGTTATCTCTCTTCAAACAGAATTGAAAAACGTAGAGTACGAGATATCAGAATTTAAACAAGATGAATTCTATTTTGTTATTACTATGTACCTTCAAAACGGTTCAGTTCCTGCTTCTGGTTTGTATCGCTCTATTCTTAAAGAAACAATTCAGTTCTATAAAAGCAAAATCAAAGAATACGAAAGAAAGATTAAAGATTTAAAAGGTGGCTATTTCGAATTTGATGTAGAAATGGATATACCAAACCCTGCTGAGCCTGATTCTTCTTTCGATTTCTTTGAATAACGGTTTACTTACTCTCTTAAAGTTTTATAATTTTATATAAAGATTGCTGTGAAATTCAGCCTTTATATAGTCCTTTTAGGGAGTAATTATGTCTATCATAAATCCATCTAATCCAGCTTACGGGGTATACACTTATATCAAAGATTTAAGTGAACGCCCTGCAAATGCTCCAAGCTCTATTGCAGCATTTGTTGGCGGCGCACCACGCGGCCCTGTAGGTCAACGTACATTGGTAACTGATTTCGCAGACTATAAAGCACAATTTGGTGCTGGCGGTCCTGAATTTGGTTATATGTACTATTCAGTTGAACCTTTCCTTTACCAGTCTAGCATGTGCTATGTAACTCGTGTAGTTAACAAAGCGCTGACAGCCGGTACTTACCTTACAGTTGACGATGTTAATGCTCAGAACCCTCAGTTGGCAATGAGTAACTGGACTAATCAAACAACGAATGATCCAGAAGGCATCGAAGACCCTCTTAATACACTTGGCTTTACCCCAACAACTCCAGGCGTTTCTAACTTGGTAGCGTACTTCTGTGCTGCTGACCCAGGTGAATGGAACAACGGTGTCGTAGTTCAAGTACGTCCATCTAATCCTGCTGGTGTTGCTATTCGCGGTAACGGTCATAACCCATTACACTTCTACGTAGATGTGTTTGCTGCTAAAGCTACAGGTCAGACGCGTCCTGATGAATCGTTTCTTGTTACTCGTCATCATGAAGTTGATGAAGAAGGCAATCAGCTATTCATCGAAGATGTTATTAACAAGAAGTCTAAACTGATTCGCGTTAAGAACAATGACCTGTGTTCAGAATTCCAAATCGTATCTAAAGCTAGCATTGTTCTAGACGGCGGTAGCGACGGTCTTCCAGTAACTAACGATCAAATCATCGAAGCTTGGCAAGAGCATTACAGCGACCCAGAAGAAGTCGATATCGATATTCTTGTTAACTGCGGATATACTCACCACACTGTACATCATGCATTAAATGAAATCTCTTTAGGTCGTGGCGATAGTGTTGCTATCCTAGACTTACCTAGCGATAAGCAAGAAGTAGCAGACGCGATTAACTACAAGAACAACATTCTTAATATGTCTAGCCGTGCTAGTGCTATTTATGGAAGTGACGTTCTCGTATACGATTCGGTTAATGACCTAGAGCTATATGTACCACCAAGCGGTTATGTAGCTGCATCATTTGCCAAAGCTGATAACAATCGTGCGCTATGGTTTGCTCCTGCTGGTATCGAACTAGGTACTCTTGAAATTCTTGGTACTCGTGTTCACTATGATCAAGGTGCTCGTGATGCATTGGATAAGGCTCAAATCAATCCAATTCGCAAAATGCCTCGTGGTGGCGGTTATGTCATTTGGGGACAACAAACTACTCAGAAAGATGCAACTGCATTCCAGTACGTTAACGTTGTTCGCCTAGTAAACTACGTTCTTAAAACTGCACAGCGTTCAGCACTGCGCGGTGTGTTCCGTCCAAACGATCAGTTACTACGTGATAGAATTCGTGGTATTGCTGATTCAATTCTAGAACCTATTCGTTTAGGTCGTGGTGTTTACGAGTATCAGAACATTTGTGATGAACGAAACAACACTAACGATACAATTGCCAATGGTGATCTAGTTCTAGATATGGTAATGGACCCTGTTATCGCGGCTAAGCGAATTCACGTAACGTTCAATGTGAATCCAACTGGTTCACGCGCAACACTATAAGGTAAATTTTATGGGTATGGAATATAAGCTCGAACAACTTATCTCTAACTTAGAGAAGTTGTCGGGTATCAATGAGCAATCCGAAGATACACCTATTGTTATGCGACATACCGACGTTTCAACTAATCGCACATACGCTATTGTATGTGCGCAGGGAGAGCCTATTAATATGGTTCTTCCTATGAACGTCGTGTGGATATGCTTTAGGCCTGACAGTATGTTGTACCGTAAAGCACTTCGTAGAATATCTAAAGACCCTGGTATTTTTCAATCTGAAAACATTACGCAAGATTGGGAAGTTCTATACTTCTATGAAGATGTTCTTGAAGAGCAGGTGTATGACCCAAGTGACTTAACACTTGTTGGTGTTAGTCCAGTTCCTTTTGCTACTACAGAAGCACTAGGTAAAGTACGACTCAGCATAGACCCAATCGATAGTGATTATCCAGTTGCTATTGTGGAAGGCGATGAACGTCTTTCTAACTCTCGTACACCAAAAGCGCATACACACGAAGAAAGTCCTGCTACTATGTTGGCTCACGCTACAGGTCACGCTAATATTATTGATAGCGTTCCAGAAGTAGGCGCAGCACTTCTTTTTGATGATGCTGGTGATTTGGTTTGGCGTAAAATCAAACCTGACGATTTAACTTAATAAGGTATTCCTATGGCTGACGCTCAATCACAAAAACTACGTGATTATGTTTTGGGAATTATGTCGTATACCAATATCTCTGAACATAATACACCTATCGTAGTTAGAAAGACGAACCCGACTATATTGAAGACTACTACAATTGTAGCTTCTAAAACTGAACCTCATGAAATGCAACTTCCTTTGAATGTTCTTTGGATTCAGTTTGACAGTTCGCGCTCTGACTATTTAACCATGTATCGCCGTGAATCAAAGGCTACTCCAAGTACAGGTACGTTCAACCATACTTGGAACAAAGTTAATACATTCGACGAATTGTGGGACGAACAATTCTGGGACCCACAAGATAATCTTCTGCCTACTACAGAAGAAGCTAGTTCTAGTACGCTTGGTACTGTTCGACTGACAGTTGCATCAACTAACCCAGGAGACCCTGTTGTTATTACTGAGGGCGACCCTACTCTTAGTGATTCGCGTTATCCACTTCCGCATGATGAAATGCATGATGAAGTTCCAGCAACAAGGCTGGCAACTACAGGACGCGCTGTAGTTATTTCGAATGGGGCTCCTGTAGAAGGTGGTACTGCATTGGCAGACTTCTTAGGAGATAGCGCATGGAATGGATTGACTGCTAATCAAATCTATCCTGCGGTAACTGAGTTAGACAAAGATAACCCGTCACGCGCCGATAGCTTGTCTGGTTACTCTATTGTATCTGCTGATATTGTTTTAGCGTAGGGAGCTACCATGCCAAGTACAACAACTCGATACGGAGTCAGTCATCCTGACAAGATTCCACTCGGTACAACTAAACGTGTTCTCATGCCTATTTGGGGAGAAAACGATCAAAACGAAATGCACTTTGTAGGCTGGTTCAATCCTACAGATATGTCAGTAGTAGATATGAAAGCCAGTATTGAATACGGCCCACCTATCAACGTTCCACTACCTGACAATCCTACGCACGTAGAAGCAGAGTACTTTGACGTAACGTTTGACCAACCCGGAACTGTAGATTTAAGATGTATATTAACTGATGGAGTTACCACCGTTGATATCATTCAATCTTTTCAGGTCGCTGAGGGAGAAGAATAATGGATCAACAATTAATTGATTTTATCAGTAATTATCTTACACTTGCAGGTTATCGAAACGTAGCACCCGATACTCCTATTAAGTTTGAGATACAGCCAGAGCGTTCACACCCAAACAGATTGTTTATTGTGGTAGTTTCTTTCTTTGAACCTACATTCAGTCAACTTCCATATAACGTTATTTGGTTGCCTGCTGACCCTGAACATCCAGCTTATCAGAAAGCATTGAAGCGTATCAGTCACGCTGATACAGGCTTCTATAAAAATTCATGGGAAGAGATTCAAGCGTATGCAGATCTATGGACTCCTGACCAGTATTACTCACCAGTAGTAGAAGACCCTCGCTTGCATGGTATTACTACAGACGCAGAGCCTACAGGTCCTGCTGCAAGAAATAAGCATGGTTTGGTTGTACTTAGCGCAGAAGAAGCTGAGTCTCGTGTCGTTTCAATTGAAGACCCACGTAACTCAGATGATCGGTATCCTACTTTCCATACGCACCCCGACTATCCAAGAACCAAGATTAAAATTAATGCTAATGATTATGCTCTTGTTTCTACGTCAGCGCCGCCGCAGCAAGGTATGATGTTATTCATTATCGGTCAGAGTGAAAGCAATCCAAACGAATGGATTGCTATTTGGAAGTTTCCGACTGAGGACGATATGGTAGAAATCGACCGTTCACTGATTGGTATCTCTATTAACGGACCTACCAATGTACCAGAGCAAGATTCCGCAGTATTTACAGTGACAGCCTACTACGCTGATGGAACTACTGCCCAAGTACAGCCGAACTCGTTTACTACGTCTAATACTTCTATATCTTCTATCAATGTACAAGGTGACTTTACTACCAATAATGTTACTTCAAATACGCAGGTGGTTTTAAGCGCTTCGTATACAGAAGATGGAATCACAGTTACTGATACTCATAACGTTCAGGTTTCTGTAGGTCTTGAAGTAGTTGGTTTAGAAATTGTTGGTGATAATGCTATCGACGAAAATACAACGTTCCAGTATGTTGTCCGTGCTACGTTTAACGACAACTCTACTCAGGACGTTATTGCTGATAGTATTACAAGTAGTCAAACTAACTATGCTACTATTAACGGTACTGCCTTACTTACGGCTAAAGAAGTTAATGGTGGTGACAAGACTACTGTTCTTGATGCGTCTTATACGTATGACGGTGTTGAAGTTACTGCATCTAAGACTGTTACGATTCTTGATACAGACCCCCTTATTCAATCACTTGAAATCATTGGGCCTACTTCTCTTGCTGAGGGCGAATCGGCTAACTACACAGTTAAGCTTGTGTACGATGATGGTTCAGAAGTTGTTCCATTTACTCCTGATTCGTTTGCACAGTCAAGCAATGCATATAGCACATTGAATGGACAGGAACTAACTGCTGGCTCTATCAATCAAGACCGCTCAGTAAGGCTAACTGCTGAATTTACTGAATATGGTAATACAGTACGAGCTAACTTGGACGTTGCACTTATCAATAACCCACCAGCACCTATTAGTGCTGTAATTGTTGGTGCGAACTCTGTTAACGAGCAGACTACTTCACAGTACCGCTTGCGTGTTACTTACGATGATAGTTCTACTCAGGACTTTACTAATGATCCAACTTGGTCAATTACAGCAGGTAATACATACGGTTCGATTGCATCGTCAGGTGTGTTAACTGCTAATGATGTTGACTCTGATCAGCAGGTAACAATCTCTGCTTCTCATGAGATTCAAGGTCAAACAATGTCTGCAACTAAAGACGTTGATATCATTGCTGCCGCACTTGTACCTGTATCTCTTGAAGTATCTACTGATAGTGGTACTGAATACACTGAGGGTCAGACTGCAATAATTACTTACGTTGTTACTTACAACGATGGTAGTACAGCAAACGTTAAAACTAGTCCTAGTCTTAGCCGTTCGTTTGTTGGTAATGCGTATGGAAGTACGTTTACTGGTGTGAACAATAACGATGTTCTTCTTGGTGACGTTACAGGCAATAAGGTTGTTACTATTCGAGGTACATATACTGAGAACGGTACTACTGTTCAAGATACGCTTGCACTTAATGTTGCTGATAGCGATGTTTCACCACGTTACGGTGTTGCACCTATCCAAGACTATAGAGCAGACTACGCAAGTCCAGCGTTCTACGATCTACTAACTGACTCTAATCCGTTAGGTGGTGGTGAACTAACTGGTACATCTGGTGAAGAGATTACAGTAGGTCCTCTTAACGACAATAACGAAGAGCAAGGCTTTATTCTTTATCCAAAAGATTGGGGCTATCTGTATATTGTCAATACAGGCAATAACCAAGCTGGTAGTTGGGATATGGGTAAACACTCTCTCAACGACGGTGAATTTGGTTCACCTGCTGAAATCAACATTGGTGGTACAGACTACTACGTCTATCGTACAGACTTCGCATTCGGACCTGCTGCAACGTTCAGCATTACTTATGGAAGTGGTAGCGCAGCATCTGGTGAAGCATAATAGGAGTAAGGTATGCCAATTTCAGCTACTAGTTACTTTGTGCCTTCTAGTGCTAACATACCATATCTTATTGAAGACTCTTATCTTAAAGGCGGCTATCGTGTATTCAAAACGATAGCTGACCGCAACACTTGGATAGAAGATTCTAAGCGTAAGTCTTTTAATGGTATGCTAGAACAGTTTGATGCCCGTAAAGAAGGACAGCTTGCTTATGTGGTAGAAGATTCTACCATCTACAAGCTAACGGCAGATAAAGAAACTTGGGAAGAGTTAAAGTTTGGTGCAGACTACCAAGTCGAAGCTCCTATTCAAGTTCTTGGTGAAAATACTTTAAGCATAGACCCGAATCGTATAGTACCAGTGCCAGGCACACCCGGTCAGATTCTTGGTCTTAATGCTCAAAGCAAACCTGTGTGGATGGATTATATATCTAATGCAGGTTCTCGTGGTATTGTAGAGTATACAGCGCCTGAGCAAATGCAGTCTGGTGAAACTCATGACTTCGTTATTCCTGATGTAGGCAAAACGATTATGATGTTGAAGCTAGAAGTAAATGCATACGATTTGAAAGTTGAAGGCTTCACAGGACCTAATCGTTCTGATTTGAATCCATATACTTTTATATCTGATGTTAATCTATTGGTTGACCAAGGTATTCGTGTTTCAGATGACGGCTCTTATGAGTTCTTTCGTAGATATAGCTTCTTAGCTAACATGGAAGAACCCTCTACTCGAAGTGCTTATTTTAGATTTACTAATGTCGGTGACGGACCTATTACCCCTAAAATGACATTAACTTATTTGGTGTTAGAATAATGAATGTAGAACGTAACGGCTTTACTGACTTAAATCGACTAGGCTTTCAGTTAGCTACTGATTTAAACATTAGCGGTGCTTTCGAGGTTATAGCCACAGATAAGTTCTATGGAGGTCAAATCACTCCTAATACTAAGCAGTATATCTTCAAAGCTACTACCTCTGTAGACCCGTTAGCAGAAGACGAAAATCAACCTTGGCTTCTTATAATGGATTGCAGCGATTCAGGCCAATATATTAATTTTTGGGTTTGTACGCCTACTCAGATTGATGATACGCAATCTCCTACTGAGTATGAAGAAAAACGAGAATCTGGTAGATTAAGTCCAAAGAACTCAAGTGACCGAGAAGTAAGCGGTTCTGAGTTCTTTACTAGACACAAAGATAGAACTCTTTGGTCGTGCTTCAAACCTGATAATGTAGACATTAAAGCTATTCCTCTTAGCTACCATTTGTCTATTACCGATCACGGTGTATTCTTTTCAATGTGGGCTGAATCATTTGACAATGCAGGTGACTGTTTCAATTGGTTTCTCATTCAACGTCCAGTCGATTGCAACACAGGTCTTATTATCACAGAGGGTAAGAGTCCGTTAATGTGTATGTTCTCTCAGCGTGGATTAGGCGAAGACCGCTATCTCAATGATGCGTCTAATGCAGTAGTATATAACTCTATCTACTATTTCGTTGTACGTGAAGATGACGTAAACAAACCTATTCCTCCTGCATCTGCTTGTATTCCTACTGCGGATAGCTTTCCCATGATTAATCCAGTACAGCAGGTTTCCATACTTGAAGATAATAGCTATGTGATTAGATTTCCACAAGGCTTTAGCACTCCTCGTTATCTATACGACTACAAGCTAGATATGATAGCTTATACAAGTGCCGACGTATTAAGCCAATGGTCACGACCTAGCTTTACTGTATTTGGCGAAGAAACAGCACGTACCTACAAAGCTCTTAATGCTAACGTTAAAGACAATAAGGGTATGAGAATACTTTGTCAGATTGGCGGTAAGGGAATGTAATGAAAGTACTAATGACTCTATCTGGAAAGATAGTCAAGATAGGCTTAGCGGCAGAGTTTCAAAAAGTAATGAACAAGATTTATTACTTGGAAACAAAGACCGCCGACATAATTAAAGTTGCGGAAGTTTTCTTTGAAGCTTTAGAACTCTACCGTAAATACAAACGTCCAGAGCTTTTCATTTTTCTTTACGGCAAAGATGCTAAGAACAGACTCTATGATGCGTTTTCTCGAAAGAACGAAATAGACGGCGAGTTGATGCAACAAAAGCTTAACTCTGATCCAAAGTTTGCTAATGAGTATAGAAAGTTTAACAAAGACTTTATCCAACACGCTAACCCACCAGCCGAGTGGATGGACAGAAATTCAGAAGAATTTAAGATTCTGATAAATCATTTTAAACACGAAAGAGGTCTATTTGACTTCAAACGCTTTCTTTAACAGGAGAACTTAGATGGGCTTTTCCGTAGAACGTAACAATTACGTATCTGTACAAAAGCTCGGTAAAGATCTTGCAGACTTACTAATAGCTAACGGCTTCACCTTGCTTGCAGTTAATGGTAGTGCTACAAATCCAGCGCCGAGTGATAGTACAACAAGTTATGTATTTGCTCCGACTGCTAGTGTAGATCCAGTTGACCAAGAATGGCGACTAGTCATGGATGCTACAGAAGCACAAGGTGGATACCTACGCTTTTGGGCAGTACATAATACTCAAATCACTGACACGTTTACTGTAGCTGCTAATGCTACTGGTACACAATCAGGTCACATGTTCTTAAACAACAAGGTTGATGACCCGAACACTAAGTTCATGTCTAGAACAGATTCTAATTGGAGTTGTTTCAACATTGGCGGCGTAGACCCTCGCGCTATTCCAATAAGTTTCCGACTGTCTATTTCCGATCATGGTATAAGCTTCTTTGTTTGGGCAGAATCTTTCGATAAAGCTGGCGATTGTTTTAGCTGGTTTACTATTCAAAGACCTGTGCAGAAAGATGGTACTGTAGTAACTACAGGCAAGAGTCCTTTGTTTTGTGTATTTGCTACAGCAGGTGGTGGAAGTACAGACATTGCAGACTCAGAAAACCTTGATGCAGTAGAAAACGGAATACTTCAATTCGTTGTTTACGAAACAGATATCAACGCACCTACCAGACCTGAAAGCGCAGTTAAATCAGGACCTGACTCTCGTGCTATTATCAATCCTATTCAGCAAGTAGCGTTATCAGAAGAGAACAAATATATTGTTTTCTTTCCACAAGGCATTAACACACAACGTTATGCTTACGCTTACGAGTTAGATATGATTGCTTACACTAGCGCAGACGTTATTTCTCAAAACCAAGTAGTACCAATCGGCATGTACGATGAAGGTGAGAACAGAGAATACGTAGGTATGCAGGCTAACTTCCCTAAGAACACTGGTATGCGTATCATGTGTCTAACTAAAGGTGCAGGTATTGCATAATGAATATTCAACGTAATGGCTTTTCTACATTTAAAAGTCTTGTCGTTGATCTCGTAGGTATTTTAAAGGCTAATGGGTTTGATGTTGTTAACGTAGACGGAACAGCTACTGACAGCATTGCAAATATAAACTCTAAAGTTTGTATGAACGCTACTTCTATCGTTGACCCAATAGTCTCTAATCAACCTTGGTCTTTATCGTTATTCTATGACGAACAGGAGCAGTGGTTGGACTTTTATATTACTGGACGAGATCAAGTAATAGACATAGACGGTGACTTCCGTATTGCAGTACGTAGAGCAGTTGATGAAACTGATTACTTGAGTGGCAAGCTTACTAAAGGTAGTTTGAATAGGATTGGTTCAGAAGCTGGAAGTTCACGAACTGTAAGCTTTGAGAATTGGGACATATTAGGCAGCGACACACAAGCTAACCCAATGAGTTACCAAGTTTCATTTCATCCGCATGGATTTACTCTTTCTATTTGGGTGGAGTCTTACGACAATGCAGGTGATAAGTTCTTCTGGCTTTGTTGTCAACGTATGGTAACTAAATCAGGCAGTGTGGTAACTAAAGGCAAGAGTCCTCTATTTTGTGTATTCTCAACTAGAGGTCTTGCTGCTTCAAGAACAAACGACATTGACGATATTTATCAATTCGTTGTTCGTGAGAAAGATGTTAACGCACCTACATTTCCTGTATCTGCTACAACTGACACTGCCGATAGCAATCGTATTATCAATAGTAAGCAACAAGTTTCTATAAGAGAGGACGATACTATTGTAATGACCTTTCCCAACGGACTATGTACACAGCGTTATGGATATATCCACCAGCTAGATTTAATTGGTATTATATCTGCCGATGTATTAAGTCAATCAATAGAACTTGAAGTAAATCCTTTTAACGAAGCAACTGCCCGCAAGTATGTCGGAATGAATGCACAACAACCTTTCAACAAAGGTATGCGCGTTATGTTCTGGACGGAAGGCGGTGAATAATTTTGGAGAATAAACATGGGCTTTAGCGTTAAACGCCAAGGTTACTCAAAAGCCACTCAGTTACTTACTGCTGTAGCTAATGATATGGCAAGTAATGGATTTGAAGTAATCTACTTAAACGGTGCAGCGGGTGCTGGAACACCAACAGACGAAACAGAGTCTGTTTGTTTGAAAGCTACTACAACTGTAGATCCTCTAGCAGGTGATGAAGACCAGCCTTGGATTGTGTTTATTACAGCACGATCTACTGTAGGCGATGACGGTTCTGGTAAGCTATCGTACAAGTTCAGTGACGGTCATCAAAACTGGCTACGTGTTTGGATATGCACACCTACTCAGATTGTAGAGAATCCAGATGGTACGTGGAGAATTGCTTACAAGTACTTTAAAGACTTTATGCCTTATAATGCATCAGGCTATGGTACTCGTGAGCAAACTGAACAAGGTGCGGGCTTCTTAGGTTACGATAGTTTGATTCGTACACACTTAGACATTAAAGGTGGTTCGGGTACTGCTAGGGACTATACTAACGGCTTTTTCTATTGTTTTAATGACGATAAACAAAACCAAGAAAAAGATTTCACTCAGAAGAATCAACCAAACTGGGGTCGTGTAGGTGACTTCGCTGCACACCCACTTAGCTATCGTCTTTCAATCTCAGACCATGGAATTGCATTTGCATTGTGGGGTGAGTCTTATGACAGCGAAGGTCAAAACCAAGCTTGGTTCTGTACTCAGCGAATGGTAGACAAAGACAATGGTGCTGTTATTGTTGATGGTAAGAGTCCGCTGTTTACCGTATTCTCACTAGAGGGTAATGGCGATAAAAATCTTAACGTATCAAACCCTACACAAGTCCTGTACATGGTTACTCGTGAAGCAGACGTTACCACTCCTACATTTCCTGTTTCTGCTACTGTAGATACTGCGGATAGTAATCGTATTATCAATGCAGTGCAGCAGGTTGCAATTGGCGAAGACGAGAAGTTTATTGTTCATTTTCCTAATGGACTAAACTCTCAACGTTACGGCTATCCTCATGAGCTAGATATGATTGGCTACACTAGTGCCGATGCTATCTCACACGACAACACTATCGAGCTTACTTTCTACGGTGAAAGTGCTGCTCGTGAATACGCCGGACTTGGTGCTAACTCTACGTATAATAAAGGTATGCGTATGGTAATGCAAACAAGCGGTAACGGAATCGATTAATAGGAGACTACAATGGGCTTTACAGTCGAAAAGAATAACTTTGTAAGTGTAGAAAATCTTATCGCTACTCTTGCAACTGACCTGACAGCTAACGGTTTTAGTTTAGTTAGCGTAGATGACCAGAATGCGGATTTGTCTTTAGTAGATTCACACAAGAGCATTCTATTAAAACCTGATACTACAGTTGACCCTCTAGCAGGTGATGAAGACCAGCCTTGGCTTCTTTACATTGTTGCAGACGATGCTGATGACGTACTGGATATCTATACCTTTACACCTACTCAGCTACTTCTTGGTGATGGGGGTGAAGTTACAGTAGCTACTTCAAAAACAGATGGTAACAATACCAACGTTTCTAAATCAGGTTTCATGTTTAAAAATAGCCAAGTGTTAACTGGCGGTGACCGCAATCATTTCTTCTCTTACGAGAATTGGGGATTTGATGGAAACGACGAAGAATCTGTTCCTATTTCATACTTTTTAACCGTTACAGACCGTGGTATCGCTTTCTGTATGTGGGCTGAATCTTACGACGGTGACGGTGACAAGTTTGCTTGGTTCACTATTGGTCGTATGGTAGATTCAACTGGTGCAATCGTAGTAGATGGTAAAGCACCTCTGTTCTGCGTATTCTCTCATACAGGTGGTGGCGGTTCAGACTTAAATACTTCTGAACTAGATGGTATCATGAAGTTTGTTGTTCGCGAGAAAGACGTTAACGCTCCTACATTCCCGGTCTCTGCTACTGTAGATACTGCGGATAGTACGCGAATCATTAACAGCATTCAGCAAACATCTATCTATGAAGATGGTAAATACATCATTAACTTTCCTCGTGGCTTGAACACTCAGCGCTATTCATATCCGCATGAGTTAGACATTATTGCCTATGCAAGTGCTGACGTTACTTCTCAGTATGCCCAACATGAGGTTAGTGTTTATGGTGAAGCTCAGCCTCGTAAATATCGCGCACTGAATGCTAACCACGAAGACAACAAAGGTATGCGTATTTACTTCCAGACCGAGGGAATGGGAATTACTATTTCCCGTTAACGTGTCGTGGAACATGCAATTCCTTTAAGTGCATCGGTTTATAAATATGGTGGGTCTTTGTACCCACCACTTAGACCGAAAATTAAAAGTACTAGTAACGTAAAAGAATACGTAGTACAAGTCGAATATAAAAATAGACGAGAACGATTTACTACGTCCTGTGAAAGCAGGTCAGTAGCTATTTCTAACTGTATCTACCGCTTTTGCTCTATGCACTTGAACATGTTTGATGGTAGAGATTTTGAAAAGGTAAGCTTTTCTCAAAAGTCTATCGCACTTAAAAGCTTCATCCGTGAAGTGTCAATGAATGGAACTACGAAGATTGTAGGTGAATAATGTTATACGATCTTGGATATAAATCAGGTCTAGAGCCTAATACTGTAGAGATTTCAAATCCTGCATATATACTTACCGATGAAGTATTGGTTTCATTGCGTGTAAGCATAGGAACTATTATAGTAAATGGAAACGAACGAGGTTCGTCTACGAATGCTGTGTCCGGAGATACTGTGGAAGTACGAGCTACTTCTGGGTCTTCTCTGGGCATTCCTCGTTTTGCTCAGCTTTTTCAAGACGAAGAGCTTGTTGGTACATTTGCACTAATTAATAAGTTCGATGAAACCTTTGAGTACAACGATGCGCTTAACGGAAAGTACGCATGGGAAGTATTACCAGATTCTGAGTGGGTTGCTCAGGATAATAGCAGTGTTGTTACTCTATCTAGTGATAGCGCTGAGCCAGTTGTTCAAAATCTAACAGATAAAAAAGTGGATAAAGGCGCGGTCTCTATTCTTAGAACAAAATATCATGTGTTAGATTATTACTTAAATAAGATTTCTATATTGGATGCAGAAGGCGTATTTGTAGGTCGTATTGATACTGACTACGATGGGCCTGTAGATTCTACGACTGTATTTTCTGCGTCCTCTGAAAAGCGTATATTCTTTGCAGTAGCTTTTGAACATTCAAACAAAATACAATTACTAAACACTGCATATAGTGAGATTGGTACTATTGATGTAACTGCTCCTATTTCTATTACAAGTGTTTTAAATGTTATCTATGTAGCACACCGAGACTCTAATGACCTAACCGTTATAACCGTAGATGATTTTGGTTCTGTTACTTCGACTGAGACTCTTACGCTAATACGCAAACCTCATAGACTGTATCAAGTTAACGAGTACTGCGCTGTCCTTACAGAGACCTCTGTAGATTTTGTTCTTGGTTCTACGTTAGACCATTCTGTTAGCTTGCCAGCTTTCGCTTCTTCTATGTTTTACGAAAGTGTTTTAGGTAGACTTTACATAACGCATAGACAGGAACGAAAAATAACAATAGTAGAGTTAGACTTTGAAAACAATCACACGATATTACTAACAAGTTTCTTTCAAGGACAGGGCTATTTAGACGGACTCGCCTATGATAGAGATAACGAAACTTTATACGTTTCCGATATAGTTGAATCTGAATTGTTGAAGCTCGACTCTTCGCTACGAGTAATTGATAGGATTGATTTACCGAGTCATAGTTATGAGCTATATTTTAATAATGCTAACTCTGTCCTTATTGCGTCTTGTCTTTATCCAGATATTGACGAAAGACTTATCGTATCCGACGGAGACCCAGATCCAATCGACTATAAAAGTATTATCGATATTCCGGTTGGTGGTACTGGTAGAAGTGATACTTACACTATTGATGGTGTACGAAACCCTGTAACCTTATACTTGTACCCAGATGATTCAGACGTAGAAGTAAGTGTTAATACTGAGGAAGGTTCTTTTACAAATGGAACTGTCATACAGCCTTATGGTGAGTTCTACTTTGAAGTAAGCATTCCCGGAGGTAAAGCAAGACGAATTGATTTTGTTCTAGGACAACATGCATATTCATTTACTGCTAGTCCAGAGCTTAAAAGGTTAATACCTATAGATACTACATGGAATAACAATCAGTTTGCTGAAACTAACACAGGCTATATTTCTAACGCTATACAGATTCATGGTCTTGATGTTATCGAATGTACAATGGAGCTAGACTACGGAACTATCTACAAAAATGGGGTAGACGTAGGTTCTTCGACAACTGTTTCAAACGGTGATCGCGTATACATTGCTGCTACTAGTCATGAAGAAAATTGCCAAGAAACATTTAGTACTGTTACATGGGGTGGTATCTTTGAAAGCACTTGGGTTATAACTACGCGAAGTGAAGAACCTCGTGATGAAAATAAACCAGAAGCTCGTTCTGATTTTATCGATATCTTCTATGCTGAACTAGGTAGTGAATTTATTTCCGATGCTATCATTATAGATACGGCAGAACCTACTCTTGCTAGAATTAATGACGATTACAATAGTTCTATTATCGTTAATGGTGTTGATGTAGGACAAAGTGCTGCTATTGAAAGTGGAGACAGTGTACAGTTAAAGCTTACTACTAAACCTGTATTCGGTACAGCCCACCAGCTTGTATTATCTATGTGTAAAACTAGCGTGACCTGGATAGTTACTACACTTCCATCTATGTCAATGGTGCCTCTAGACTTTGGAACAATTAAAGGTGTTACTTTAGGTGATAAGCTTCAATCAGAAGTAATAAACTTAGACTCAGTTAGTTCTGAATTCAGTGTCGATATTATCATACCAAGAAATACTATTCCTTTAATTAACGGGTCTGTGCCTAGTGAGATTAGTCCAGATGAATTAAACTATAAAGGTGTTCTATACGAACAGAAGTCAATTCGTGTTGCTGGCGGTTCTGACATACAGCTAGTAGGTTATGCATTAGGTGTTTATGGAAGTACTACAGTTCATAGAGTTGTTAGTGGTATATCGCAAGGCAGTTGGAACATTCAAAGCTTAAAGACTACTGATGCAATTCAAAGTAGAGAGCTTGCTCCTTACATCGATAGAGAAGATGCAGAAGCTATAGGTCAGTCAGGTGTAAGTGTTAATCATTATGATGCAGAAGCAGATGTTATTGTTGCAAAGTCTTTTGCTTTGGAGCGAGAAATTGTTCCCACCTCTTTACCTAATATATTGGTAGAGAAAAACTTGGAATCCAGTATTGTTGTTCCAGCTACTTTTGATTTCCAATATAAAGGTGCTAACTACTCAAAGTCTAATCGACCAATTCTTGATGTTGCTAAGTCGCAAGCAGAGAGGTCTTCTAACCCCTCTTTCTTTATAGACAAATTTGAATCTGTTAAGTCACTACACTCGGCTTATGGTATGGACGTAGAATACTTACGTTCTAATCGCTCAACTACTACAGGTCAAGAAATAGAATACGTTAAAGGTGCATCAGGTATAAAACCATACACTGAAACAGACTTTGATAAAACTACTTCTCCTATTGCGTACAGTGTAAGTATAGATTATACCAAGGGTGCTAACACTAACTATCTTACTTATCGCAATCAAGAGTTTATTCGTAACTTTGCCGAAATGCCTTTTACTGAGCAGGGCGAGTTTGTTACAGACACTGATAGGTCAGACGCTGTTACTTCTATTGATTTCAAAAAGCGTTCTGTATTATCGTTAGAGCATGAACGTGAGTTTAGAATCTTTACACGAAACGATTTAGGCTTTATTGAATACGAGTATGGTAAACTAACTTTTGATATGGGTAAGTTCTTTATCCAAGAGTTCTCTAAACCTAATTTAGAGGCTGCTAAGGCATTTGCTGTAGACTTCAATAAACCTATATCTAGTTCTGTTGTTAATTTAGAAATAGGTTGGAATAAACACGCTAGGGCAGTAGGTAAAGCAGTACATTACCTGAAAGTCGAAGTAGACGGTGTTCAGGGTTTGACTTCGAATACTGTAAATAAAACTGTAGTAGACAACTTATACAATATTAAATACCAGTCTGGATATACTTTAAAGGTTGATGATTTAGAGTCTGCGTTTATAGATAAACCTAATGCAGTCACTGACTATACATATCATTCTGAGGTGTCCTTATTTGCACCAACATTTGTTTCGCTAGATACTTTCTCATACACTTCATTAGGAAGCCGTACGGTTACAATTACTGAAAGTGATTGCGTAGCTTTAGGCAATGAAAACTGTTTAGACAGTGGCTATTTTGCGACTGAGAATGCAGCACTAGCCAATGCTATTGGAGTATGGGGTGTAGAAGGTCCTGCTGTTAGAACGTATGAAGTATCTCCAGGCTGTTGGATATGGGCTCAAAAACTTCCCTGTGTTAATAGCTGTTATGGTTGTCCAAGCACCGGCTACATTAAAGGCGGTTAATAGGAAACGTCATGTTTGAGAATATAAATGAATTAGAATCCGTAAGCGTAGCAGTAAAGTATTCTGATTTACCGCAATACAATTGGTACACGTATAAAGGTCTAAGAACCAAAAAGATGGAATCGGGAAACTTTGATATCTCTATTCCACCTAAAGCTGTATTTGGTATTAAACCTATTCGTGGCAATCGCGCTTACTTAATCTTTCCTGATAAGTATTATGTAGCTTATCCAATATCAGAGAATGATCTAGTTAACCTAGTTAAACGATCTCACAAACGTAAAGCACCAAAAATAGAAGACGTTAGAGCAGGGAGAGGAAACAAGAATTCTTCTCCACGCGCACCTAGACGACCTATTGAAAATCCCAATACTCGTGTCTATGATACCGCCGCAGATAGATACTATCCAACGCGTAATGCTTCTAGACCTGTACCAGAAAGTAAGCACGGTGTGTTCTTTCAAAACTACCAGTGGCGAAAGCTTAACGTTCCAAAGTTTAAGTACAGCAAAACACTAGACAAGTTCTTTGAAATGGAAAAAGGCCAAGTGTTTGGTCTTCGATTTTTAAAGGAAAGTCGTGGAGGTGTTATTGCTTTTCCTGATGGTACTAGCTGGGCGATTCCTACAGACAAGTATGACTACCTAGTAGAGAATTCACCTTTACTGCCGCTAAACAGATGGCTTAAAGGAAAAGTTACATTGGACGAGATAAAGAGACTTAAAAAAGATAGAGAGATTTCCAAAGCTCTAAAAGAAAAAGAAGCTCGTGAAAAAATCAAAGAGGCTAAGCGAGAAGCCAAACAAAAACGTCTTGAAGAAATACAGCGCAAGAAATTAGAGAAGCAAGAAAAGGCTCGTAAAGAGGCTTTACGTTTGGCTGGTATGCAAGATGTTGCACCTTCAATTTATGCGCCTGTAAAAGATATGGACGATATTGTCATTGAAGAATCTTCTAAGCGAATGCAAGACAAAGAGAAAGTTGTTGCAGACTTAGACGACATGGCAGCCGATGATGACGGTGATTTTGACTTTGATGATCTTGATGACATTGATAACATTGACCTAGAAGGCGATGATATAATCGATGAAGACGAAATTGTTTCTGTCGATGCAGACTCTGATGCTATAGGTCAAAGTCTTGATTCTGAAATAGGTGATATGCGAGAAGAACTTTCTCAATCTATGGAAGAAGATGAAGACGAGGAAGAAGAAGCCGATTTTGAGGACGAAGACGAAGAACTTCCAGACGATGAAGAAGATCCAGATATCGAAGAAGAATCTGAGCTTGAAGAGTCGGAAGAAGAAACCGAGATAGAGGACGATCCCGATGATGAAGTACAGGAAGATACAGAAGAAGTCGAAGAGATTGAAGAGGATGAAAGCGAAGAGCCTGTCGATCTGGATGACATTGAGCAAGAATCGTATGATGAAGACGAAGATGTTGAACTCGCAGAAGAGGATGAAGACCCCGAGTCTGTTGAGGACGTCGAAGAGACTAAAGCGTATGAGGAAGGCGATGTAATTCAGTTTAAGGAAGACAAGACTGAACAACGCGAATATCTAATTCTTGATATCTACCCTCTAAAGAAAAACGATTCTATTACGGTATACAAGGTCTACGACATTACTAATGACCCAATGGAATATCAAACAGTTCGTATTAGCTCGAAGACTAATCAGTCTATTGAGAAAGAAGCCGACTTTGTACGTAAGCTTAATCCAAAAGAGTTTACTAAGTACTTTAACAATATGGAAAACTACGACAAATCTAACGAACCGATAACGAGTTAACTATGTCTATAGATTGGAAAGAAGAAACCGACCAACCTATTTCAAACTTAATGAATAGTTGGCGTAAAGCTATTGATAAGATAGCAGAAGAACATAACCGTTCATATCCTAATGTGACACAGGAAGACGATGGTATTGTTTACGATTATAGTCAGATGGATACGCTGCCTACAGTAGAGCAAGTACTAGAATCATTTAACATGGATATGTCTGAGTACTCGATGCTTAATCCTAACTGCAAGGTTCTTCGGTGTGCTATATCGGAAGAAGATGGAAATTTTGTTGCTCATATTTGTTTAGATAAAGAGGATAAAAGTGGATAGAATACGACCCGGCGATGCTGTTATTCATGATGGTAAAGGCGGATATAAAAAAGCAAAAGACGTTAAGCCTGCATTTATTGTAGGCTTTTACGGTATAGACGATTTGATACGCGTAGAGGAATCACATGAGTTTCAAACCAATAACACTAACAGAAATGACCGTACACTGGTCTGCGCTAACAGAGAAAAGACCTAAAGTTGAAATAGAAAAGAGGCTTGTTGGTGATAGTGTATTCTTCTACTTTAAGAACGATATCGTTACAGAGAACGACTTGTTATATGTACTAAATCTAGAAGGCGAAGGCCGAGGTAGTGATCGTCCAGTATCTCATATTAAAATAACACACAACTCAGAAACTTTTGAAGACGAAGTAATGTTTATCTACGCGCCTGAAAAAGTCAGCATAGGCATTAAGGTTTCTAATGAACTATAAGTTAAGAATTTCAAGAGCTAAAATAGATAGCAGAGTTAAGAAAGCTATACTCAATGCTCTAGCAGACCCAAGCTCTATTGAAGAGTATCCAAAGACTGTTCAGATTGCGGCGATAAAGGTTCTACGTGAATACTATACGAACAAGAAAGAGCTATTGCCTGACAGTCACTACGATGAAGTAGAAGAAATTGTTAAAACAAATAATCCACGTAACGCTATTTGGAAAACCGTTGGCGCACCTGTACCAAAAGGAAGAATCGAAGTTAAACTTCCAGTGTTCATGCCTAGCATGAGCAAGATAAAACCAAACACAAAAGCGCTAACTAGGTTTATAGACCCCAAACAGTCTTACACTATAATGGATAAGCTTGACGGAATAAGCCTACAGCTAGTGTACGATAAAGGTGTTTGTGTTCAAGCTGCTACGCGTGGTGACGGTGCTGTAGGTCAAGACATATCACATTGGATTCCTTATCTAAGAATACCTAAAAAGATTCCTATCAAGACACGTTTCATAGTTAGGTCAGAAGCTATTGTTAAAACATCTACGTTTGATGCAAAGCACGACTCTACTAAAAACAGCAAGGGAACTTTTAAAGCTGCACGTAATATGGCAGGTGGTATCCTTAATAAAATGTCTAGCTCAAAAGACTTTAAGCAATACCAACGACACATGAAAGATGTGGACGTTGTTTGTTACGAGATACAAGAGGGTCGAACAGCAGGTGGACCTATCTCTAAACAGTTACAGCTTCTAAAGCGCTTAAAGTTCAAAACCGTTTGGAGCGTTACGTCTGACAACTTTGAAGCAGATGACCCAAGCAACTCACTAAGTCAAATCTATGATGTTCGAATTAATCAAAGCGAATACGAGATTGATGGAATCATTGTAGCTAAAGATATACCGTACACACCTCAAAGAACAAATGCCAAACATGCAGTTGCTTTTAAAGAGAATAGTGAATCGGCAATGCAGATAGTTTCTGTTAAGTCTGTTGATTGGGAGATATCTAGAAACAAAACTATCATACCAACTATCTCAATAGACCCTATAAGACTTGGCGGTGTTACTGTTTCAAACTTCTTAGCGCATTCTTTGTTTTACATTCGCAATGGATTTAAAAAGAGTGATGCAAAGCTTGGACTTCAAGTTAAGCCTATTAACGTAGGTGCGAAGATTAAAGTAGTTCGTTCTGGCGGCGTTATTCCCTATATTGTTGAAGTAGTTAAAGCTTCTCGAAAACCTGCTGAGCCTCCATACGAATACAAAGAGAAAGGTGTTCACGCTGTATATGCTGGTAAGTCTGCACAAAGCAGTACATCTAGAGTTAAGCGACTGACACACTTCTTTGTTGCACTAGGTATGGACGGCTTTAAAGAAAGTACATTCAAAAAGCTATATGACCTTGGCTATACTTCACCTCTAAAGATTAAGCGCATTCGAGTTAAAGACTTGGAAGGCATTGAAAGCTTTGGTACTCAAACTATTAAGAAGCTTATCTCAGAAGTAGACAAATGCCTTAATGCACCTAACTTTGTAAACTTTGCAGTAGCTTCTGGATACATAGACAACTTTAGTTTAGAGCGTGTGCAAAAGATTGTAGATGCTTACGGCGAAGAAGTGTTTGAGTGGGAAGACGAGTCTACACAATATATTGTAGATAAAGTGCAGGCTCTTCACGGCTTCAAGCAAATAGCTAGAAACTTTGCAGTAGCTTTACCTAAGATATTCAAGCTTGCTGATAATTTAAGTGTAGACTTAGAACTACCTCAAAAAGAAGAAGCGGTTGGTGACCTACTAGACGGTGAAAAGATAACTTTGACCGGTGCTAGAGATAAAGAGGTTCAAGCGTGGATTACTCAGCAAGGTGGTACTGTTCAAAACATGAAAGCCGATACAACTATGCTTATCATCAAAGATGAATCTTACACTAGTTCGAAAGTAGATTTGGCGGAAGAAAGAGATATTCCTATTCTAACTCTTGAACAATTTAGAAGAAAGTATATGTAGGCAAATACCTATAAGGAATTCTACCATGATGTATGGAAAAATGCTTTCTCTTGAATATTGGAGAAACTACGTTCCTTACGCACCAGACTTAGAGGTTGTCGCTCGTACAGGGCAGCCTCTTGAAATTAATCTTAGAGATTGGAGTTTGCAAGGTGCGCGTGATCCAGAGACATTCACAAGTCCAGATCCAGAAGTGTTAAGTAAAATTCCCGTTCAGCGCGGGTGGAGATTAAATCCAATAGTAGCTGAACCTCCATCTAAAGGGTTCGTCAGTATAGATACTGGCGGGCCTTCTCTCATTTATACCTCCCGTTCAGGCTACTTAGGTCCCGACTGTTTCACGTATGTATTATCCAATGGTACTCAGCGAAGCTTAATGGCTCAAATTTCTATTGAAGTTATTCGTTGGTACGGTTCTCAGTTCACAGACTTACGTAGAGAAGATGGAAAGTACAGCGTAGACTTAACTACCTACCAACCTGCATCTGAACCAACTCCTCTGTTTACTCATTTTGCTTGGTATTGGAAAGACTTCAAATACGTAGACGATTCTAGCGGAAAGAACCGAGTCTATTCTCGCGATAAGTTATTATACAAAACCCAGTACGAGTCTAATTATACTACGGGTCATTATCCTAGAATGATAGATAGAGCCAATAAGTATTATGACTTTGATATAGAGTCTGATGCTGACTTAATGGGTTTTGATGGAGACTCAGATGTACCGTACAGACCTACTAAACGTCCATATACTTTAGTTCTTGTACAGAAGAATTATTTCCATCACAGGACACGCAGACAGTTTGGTGGCTATCGTAATGGTGTACCGTATTACTATGATGTGAATATAGGTCTTGATTATAGTAAGTACGATGAATACACTTTTGAAATAACGGCTGACTACGGCGATAAGTGGTGGGAAAGCGGAAATATAAGAGAGATAAATAATGTTTAAGATTTCTATATATGCGATAATGAAAAACGAGGCTGCTAACTTAAGACCGTTTGTGGAGCAGTTCGTACCATACGCACATAGAATTGTTTTGCTTGATACAGGCAGCACCGATAATTCTGTACAACTTGCAGAGTCATTAAAAGATGAATTTCCTGCAATCGAAGTTCATCAAGCAGATATTCGCCCTTTTAATTTTAGCATTGCACGTAACATGGCAATGGAGATAGCGCAGCGTAGTCTCGGCATATATGACCTACTAATGTGGGCAGACTTAGATGAACGTATATCTGATAAGTGGTATGAAACTCTTGCTTCTACTATTATCGATTACGATATACCTATTGACCGCAAGTTTCATTGTTTGAAAACTACAATGAAGTTCTCTGATACTGTAACTTACACTCAGTCAAAGATACACTCGGCTAGAGGGTTCTATTGGAAATATGCCTGCCACGAGTTACTGTTAGAAAAAGATAAATCAGAATATGCTCTTACTTCTATTGAGTTTACACATCATCCAGACCCAAAGAAGCCGCGCAACTATATAGAACTATTGCGTGACCAGTACTTTAAGAACGGTACTGATTTAAGATGTGCTCACTATTATGCCCGCGAACTTTTCTATAAAGATGATTTTGCAGAGTGTTATGCGGTTCTACACGATATGTCTAGATTTACTGAAATGGTAGATACTGCACAAATGATTGATTCTTACATACTACGGTCTTTTGCAGAAAGGCAGTTAGGTATAGATAATGAATCTACTCTTTATAAAGCACTTGCCTTAGATATAAATCACATAGAAGTAATGTTGTACTTAGCCTATTCTCATTACTACAAAGATGATGCAATAGGTATTCTATTCTGGACTGATAGAATGATGGGAGCAGCCCTCAACAAGTCTAAGAATGTAATTTATAACAAGAACAACGAATTGCTATGGCAAGCGTATGACTTGAACGGTAAGGCTCGTAGTGAACTAGGTGACTACGAAGGTGCTGCCAGATCTTACGCACATCTTATTATGGAATTTAAACAGTATGTTCCACAAGAAGACCTTGTTCGTATATCTGAGAACATACATTGGCTAGCTTCTATGCAGAGACAAACGAAATGAAAGTAAGTGTACCTTTAACCTCTTTAGCAAGCTCTAGTGTGCTAATCAAAAATGTAATAAAATTTGCAAAAAGTGCTATTGATGGAAACATTCATGCCGCAAAGAAGGCTCTAGGTGAGATATCTGAAATTACAGCTACTTCCAAGCTAAAGCCAGAAGAGATTATTACTTTTACTAAGAATATGATCAAAGGCAACAACCGAGACATAGTAGCTTTTCGCGAAGAGTACAATATTGGTAAACTTGAAATCGGTGATATAGAAAGAGTGTTAAACTCACTAGCACCTACGTTTATCAAAAATACGAACAAAGCTTTAGATCGTGAACGAAAGAAAGACCTTTCTCTTGCCTCTAATGAAGTGAAAGAAAAGCTTACTCAGTCTTTAGCTCAAGTATCTGAAAAGTACAAGATACCCGAAGCTGAAATTTTACGAAACGTTATTTCAATGTTGAGTTAATTATGGATTACGGCATAACTAGTTTATCTGCCGAAGAAGCAGGCTGGTGGAAGAAAGCTTCGCCAGCTACTCGCAAAGCTTATATTGAAGCGCATCCAAAGAGCAAGTATGCACAAGGTGTTAGGGCTGGAACTCTATCACTGGATAATTCTTCTAAAGCTAAGCGTAAAGAAATTCAGCTTCCTAAGGCAGAAAGAAAGCAAGCAAAACCTGCGCTACCATCAAAGCCAGAAGTAAAAGAACCCGTTAAGTTAAGTAGACGAGCCAGAGCTAAACAGGCTATTACGGACAGAGCTATTGACGAGCGCGTTTTTCAAAACAAGTATTCAGTCAAACAAGATATACAAGAAAACTATTCCAAGTTTAGACGTAACATACCGCGTATCAAAGACGTAGTAGCTAACAAGTTCTCGCCCCAAGGAAATAAAAACTTCCTATCATTTACCAAGACTTTCGCGCAAGGTAAGTTCAAAGCTAAAGGTGCACCTAAAGAAGAAATGGAAGGCGCTAAGTTAGCTACGCAAGTTCTAAAGTCTATTACTGAAAACATTGTAGGTCAAAAAGGATTGTCTAAGACCAGCAATCGTTTAGTCGATACTGTACTTGGTGCTTTCTTGGGTCCTACCAACTATAAAGAAATTAAACGCTACATGGATGGTAACGGTTTAAGTAGTGTAAGTGCTGCCCGCAAATCCACCAGCGTTAACGACTACAAAACAGAGCTTGAATTATTTCTAGATTCCCTTGCATCCAAAAGGTTTGTATCTCTATCGAATGAAGATGATATAGACGAAATGGCTGACGAGGTTTCTGAGGAAGAAGAGCCAGAAGACGAAGACGAAGACTATGAGCCGCCTGAAGTTAAGGACACTTTAGAAACTTTCATTAATTTGTTTTCTGATTGGTTTAAAGACTTGGACTTAGAGGTACTATCAGTAAAGATTGCCAAAATTCAAGCCATTCAAGAAATGATTGAAGAGGGCTTTTTGCCTACTGAGGAAGAGCTAGAGAAAGAAATGGAAGAAGAGCCTGAGGAAGAACAAGTTCCTTTAGAGCTTGACACAATAGACGGACTAGAATCTGATTCAGCCGTTACTCCTCGTATTTCTTTTCGAGTATGTCCTAAGCAAAAACGTCTAGACTCTAAAGAACGTACACGATTTGACGTTATGTTCGATAATCGTATTATTGGCTGTATCGAGTCTGACCCTGAAATTGACGGTAACGGTAAGAGTCGTCGTAGTTGGAAAGCTAAGCTCTATGAAGGGTTTTCAGAATCTTCTTTTCATACTGGTAGACAAGACACCAAGCCTTACACAATCGTAAAATCTAATCGAGTTGTTTTATTCAATCCAATACGTCAGACGTATGATGAATGCAAACTCTGGATAAAGCATAACTTGAATAAGGATTACCTATGAGTAACTTACCAAGCTTTGACAATATAAAGCTAAACGTAACTAATGACCGAGAATACCCATATAGAAAGCTAGCTAATAGTTTTATTCTTCCTTGGGCTATTCGTAAAACAGCATCTTTAATAAAGATTGTTGATAAGCAAACCCAACAAAAGTTCAATGACGGTACGCATACCAAACGCCGTATGGATATTGTTGACCAAGAAACATTTAGAACTCTTGCAGCGGAATTAAACTTCTTGTACAAAGGACTTATCCGCTTTCCTAGTGAGTTAGACGAAAAAGGTCTGTATAACATTACTGAGTCTATTAAGAAAGTTAACACTGCTTTAAGTAGATTCTCTATGGACGGCATTCAGCCTATTCGCTCTTTCATTGCTAGACTGGAAAAGCTTGTTCTTCAACTTCCAGAATTTGAAGAAGTTGTCGGCTACTACATTGCAGATGACAACGGTAGAAACAACTCACGCCTTGTTTACCAAAGCGTATTCGAAGCAAAGCGTATTAAAAAACCTAACGAGCATATTGTGAAAGCGTATTGTAGATACTGCTCCGATGCTGATGTAGGTGATGTAAGAAGTCACAGAGTAAGCAAAGGAATCTATTCGATTCACTCTAACGATATATGTTTTACGAGGTAGGTCATGAAGATTGATTTAGAAAACGTAATGATACCAAATGAAGAAAATAGCTTTATGAGTTCTTCGTTTGATATCTCTCAAAGAAATATTGCCGCACAACCTACTGAACTAAAAGATGTTGGTAAGTCTAATCGCGTGACACTAAAGCCTAGTATTACTGGTGCTTCTGATAATATTGATATCGATGCAAACGCTTGGCTACCTATGGCTGCTGAGCATTATCAAATCAGTCCTAACTTGCGTGACTACGTAATGGTGCCTGTTCCTGCGGTTATTACAGATATACCAAACACAAATGGTGACTGTCTATCTACTGCCGAAGCATTGCGTTTCCGTCCAGACTTGGGAATGTTAGCTTATAAAACTTGGAAAGGTAAACCTACTCACCAAGAACACGACAACAAAGATATTACCAAAGCTAAAGGTGTTATCTTAGATGTGTACATGAAGTCTATGCCTAACTTTATAGGCAATCATGCGCGTATCATTCAGTTGCTTGCATTTGATAGAACTAAAGACCCTGTGCTTGCTAATCGTATTCTTACCCACGACTTGAATACTTACAGCATTGGTATGTGGTATCAAGCTTATACTTGTGCGTTCTGCGGTCATACGGTATATAAAGAAAACTTACGCCGTGTTTGTTCTCACACTGTAGTTAATAAACCTACATACTTAGAAAACAATCGTCTGGTCTATCGTTACTTACACAACATTACAGGGTTTGAGAATAGCGCGGTAGAAGATCCAGCTTACGTTGCCAATCATCATAATCCAGACCAAGTAATGAGTATTATGAGATAGCCCAAATACCTATATTATATATAATTTTAATATAGCAGGACAAAACACAAAAGAAGTTGTATAGTGTTTATGATATAGTACGCTTACAACTTCTACTTGATTTAAACAGGAAATGACTATGCAACTTACTATCGATTTACAATCAATGTCTGCAACCTCTAAAGGCTACTCAGAAGACGCACGAGGTACGATGTATAATGGTACTTACACTTACGACAGAGCGTACAGTCCTAACAGACCGACCGGGAATTCTCTTCCAGTGAGTAAATTACCTGAACTTACTCAATCTCTATTAAAGGATGGTTGGGATTTTGAAGAAGCTAACTACTTGGCTAAAACGGTAGGCAATTACTCTGTAACTATTTCTAGCTATCCTGAAAAGTCTGATGTACGCGATGCCAACTATTCTCTTCCTCGCTCTGATGGATACTTAATCTCTATCGTAGCTTACAACATAATGCGAGGTGGGGACGAGACTATTGAAATCAAACCTAGCGGTGATGCAAAAAGAGATTTGAAAGCAATCAATGCTAAGCTAAAGAAATTTGCCTAAGATTTAAACTCTCTAGCGAGACTTGCTTTTGGGTTAGGCAAGCTTGTATATGAGTAACAGGAAATACCATGAAAATTAACTTAAACATTCGTAGCGAATCTGCTACTAAAAAACAAATGGCAAACGCTGAAATACTTTTCGGCAAGAACGCAAAGAAAGTATTGCCCACTCTTGAAATGTACAGCAAAGAAAAGATAGTCGATACTGCAGGTCTCGATGCGCTCTTAGGATTCTTAAAATCTGCTGATCCTGAGCGCGTAGAAAAGTTTACCAATGCTAAAGCCAGCATTAACGTAAAAAGCGCTGTTAAAAAGCTGTCAGTTGCTAAACAGTTTCCTACTATCATTGCTGCACTGAAACTTATCAAACCTCTGAAAGGTTACCAGACTAATTCTTCTGGTAAAAAGCAACCGCCAAAAGATATTGAAACTCTTCGTTCTATTAGAAGAGAGCGGGTGGCAAGAATTTCTAATAATAGAGATTCTAGTTACATGGCTTACAACCATAACGGCACTAAGCTTATGAGACAACCTGGAACTAAACAAGAAGCTGAACGCGAAGCACGAGATTATAGTTCTGCTACAGGTAACGGTGCTTACGTTGATAGAGTGTAAATAGGAAATACCATGAAGATTGACGTACTATCTGTCGGTTCGTGGTTTAGACATTTAGGTTCGCCGATGGAATTTGACGGACCTAATTCTAAAGTTACGATTCCAACTCGTGCAGTGTATTGCATTGCACCAAATAAAGGCAGCCTAGTAATAACTCAAGATATGAATACATTCGTTCCTATCTCTGAGAAAGATGCTGAAATGATGGTTGAAAACAGCAAGCCTTATATGGGTAAGATTGACGGTAGAAGTGTTAAGCCCGGTAAGTCTACGTTCAAAGATTCTTTCTCTGAATTGGATTCTGTACCTGATTTAAAGCCTGCTGTCGTTAAGATAAAAAGAGAAGACCCAGACAAAGCTCATGGAAAAATTCCAGGGTCTCAACCTGTGAACTTCGTTAGACTGGATAAACCTAAAATGTTTCCGTCTTTACGTAGTTCAGTAATGCCACCTTCTGATTCCATGTACGATATGGTTGAGAAGTCGTTAGGTTATTTGGGAACGCGCATCCCTTTCAAGTTTCCTATTAAGATAGCTGTCGGTCCTAACTTTGGTACAAGTATTGTTACTCAAACAGACCGAACTAAAGCTAACAAAGATATCTATATAGTAATTGATCCACCTCAGCTTCAACGTTTGTTTGGTTCAATTACAGTCGAACTTCTTGCCCAAGTACTTACTCACGAACTAGCTCACTATGCGTTAAAGAACGTAGTTAGAAACAGTGACCTTATTATGTTCAAACGTCAGATTGCGGCTAAGAAGTTACACAAAGACCAATTCAATCATCCGGGTTATTCATATCCGTGGTGGGACGAAGCCTTTGCTATTCTCTGTGAAGCGATGGTACATGGTAGAAGCGCTCGTGGATTTAGTACTCCTATCGGATGGGAGATAGCTGAGAAATATTTTGTTAATCGTTATCTAAAAGACGGAAACTATACAGGAAGTTATGACTCAGTTTAATTATATGAGGCGCTTATGGCAGATCAGATGGACAAGAAAGCAATAAGCTGTCCTAAAGGCACCTACGCTGTGGTACAAGACGATCTGACAATTAATGTTATTCTTATCGGTCCTTTTTCTATTGATAATGCGTCTGGTGTTATAGAAGCAATCAATCGCATCCTTTCCTGTGACCGTTCATTATATTGGAAGTACTTGATAGACGTAAGTGACCAGACAGTTTCAACTCCAGAGGCAGAAAGTAAGTTTCAAGAGTTCTTGCGATTCCACCACTGGATTAGTACATTGACCGGAAACGTTTGTAAAGTCGCAGTTGTGTTTCGCCCTTCATTAAAAGCTCTTCCAAGAGCGCAGTTGACTCGAATCTTTGATAATTCTGATATTGATTTTAGAATTTTCGAGTCCAAAGAGCAAGCTATAAGTTGGATAGACGCTGCTAACATCGGCGTATAAGGTTAACTATGTTAATATCACTTTCCAGAGTAAATCCTGCTGTTGCTAATAGCTTTGTAAAAATCTTAGCAATGGTAGCATTCTCAGAACAAAAGGGGTTTAAGATGCCCCTTGACGTTTATGCTAATCTAGATGATTGGTATAGCAACGCAATCAAATTCGTTCACGCCTTTGATATAGATGAAGAATCATTTGAAGAGTTGGTGGAGTACTTGAAAGATGGGTACCTAATATGGGACAGCGAGAATATGTTGCAACTCGCTACTAATCTTTCATACTCTATTCGCCAAGCAATGAAAGAATCTATCGCAAATGAACATGCGGTTTCAAGGGCGCAACTAGAAGTCATTCGTAAGTTCAATACTGTGGTAAACAGTAAAGACGAGACTACTAGAAAAAATGCCTTAGACAAGCTTACAGTGCTTGTGTCTGATTTAAACGATACATCTATTGCTCGACACTTCTCGGTTGAGTTAGGTGATCAAGACGAATTAGAAACAAAGCTTAAACGTCTTACATCTTCTATGGGTGGTTTGGATATCGACATTGATGCTGACACCCGTAAGAAATACAAAGACACTGCAAAGCTAAAAGAATACAATCGTCTAAAGCGTGAGCTTAATGCAATTCCCAAAAACTTTGTAATGAATCTCGTTAGACAAAGCGGTAAACCTTATCTTGGTGTACGCACTGTTATAGACGAAATCAAAGCTGCTGGTATTCGCAGACACCCAATTCCAGAAGGCTTCGTTGGATACATTGACGATAAGATGAAGTACTACACTGTACAAGGCAAGATGCTAAATGGTACGCCTGTCGGTGAAGTACAGATGAATCCGAATTACAATCCAAAGAAAGACGATGGATACGTTTGTCAGACTAAAGCACCTATGGCTCAAGGCTGGTCAAACATATACACTGTTGAACACAAAGCTGCTGGTGTTGCAGAGAAGTTTGCGGCTGTTGCTGTATTCGATAAGAAAGCAAATGGTATTCGTAAGCGTTGGTTAGACACTTTCAAATCTGAAGGCATTACTACTCGTACTGGTGTTATTGCTGGTGTGTGCGAGTTAGTATACCAGACTTACGGACGAATAGGTGGTGCTAGTAACTCTACTGATGGTAAACCTACATACGGTATTACTACTCTTCAAGTGGGACACTACTACAAGAAGGGTAGCAATCGTGAGTTGAAGTATCCAGGCAAGAAGAGCCAAGAGCAAAGACATAGACTTGTTACTTCTAATCCCAATCAACGCCTTTTGATTGAAATGTTAGATACTTTAGCCAAAGATAACATTTTGGAAAAAGGAAAACGCAAACCTAAAGTACGTAAAGACAGACTAATTACTTTTAACGGTCGTCCAATATCTGCAAACGTAGTTAACAAATATCTACGTGAAATAGGTATGCCTCCAAAAGTAACAGTTCACAAATTCCGTACTTTACGTGGAACACGTTTAGCAAAGAGCATTATTGATAAGTGCCCTCTTTACGAAAGACAGCGTAAGCCTGATGCTAAGCAGGTTAACGAATGGTTGAAGAAAGCACTTCTTAAAGTAGCTAAAGACCTTGGTCACTTTGCTAATGGTAAACTTACAGTAGCTACAGCTATTGCTAACTACATTGACCCTCTTATCTTGAAAGACTACTACAGCAAACTGGAAACCCGTATGCCTGTAACTATTGAGAAGATGGTTAAGCTTGCAGAAGAAGGCAAAGACGTATAATGGAAATCTTTATCTCATTAAGCGCGCCGCAGAAGTTTTACTATGGATTGAAATTCCGTCCATATTCAATCGGCGCTCAACCTACTAATCCACAGCCAGTAGAATTTATTGATGCAGAGAATGCTGCAAAAGATAAACGCTTTGCTGGTATTCGTGATTCACGTAACTACAGACACGGCATACTAGCTTATCCTAAAGAGCTACCGGCGCGTGACGTAGATAGATACGAACTTGTAGACTTGAACACGCCTGATGAAGATAAACTTTGGGCACAGTTCCTAGAGTTTGTTGAAGACAGTGTAGAATACGAAATCGAATTTGATGATTTTGTTAAAGACTACATCCACCCGCGTGGTACTGCTAGAGATAGTAACCCGTTACATGAAATGAAACCGGTAGACTTCTTTAACTTGCTACAGCGCAAAGGCTATCCCGGCAAGATGAACGGTCTCAAACGTCTGTACGAAACTATATAGGAAACTTTATGAATATAACAATCAACTTGTCTAGCATTAGCGCAAGATCTTCCACTTATAAGAGAGTTGCACGTAAACTTGCACAAGCACAAAAGCTAATTGGTAATACAGGTACTGCTGGAGGTGAAGCCCATTCTACTATCTTAGTTGTGCAGCCAATAGGCGATGTGTTATCTGCAATAGAAAATCTTACGGGCTCACAGTTTAAAGTAGCTAGACCTATAACTTTGCCTGATTCTGCTGATGACCAAGAAGCTTACGATAGCGCATTGATTGAACTTGAAGAGCAGTTAGACATATTTAACAAATTCAAAGTAAGTTTCCGCTTTGAGAATTGGGATTCAGGTTATGGTCCTGGTGGCGATTCGGTGATTTCTGTACACGGCTCAAAGGATAACGTTCTTAAATTCCTTTTAGATTACCACGCTCCTGGTGGTGGTGAATATGCTACCAAAGAATTTCAGCTTGGTATGCTTGATCCAAAAGCTTCTAAACCTCTTTATAGGAATGGTAAATTTGTTGGAACGCGATTTGGTTAATTTTAACCTAGTTTAGAAAACAGATAGTTCTAATTTTAAAGAGTGAAACAACAAGGAATCACTTATGTCTATTAATATTACGTTTGAATCTCTAAGCGCACCTCGTGCTGGTGGTAAAAAACCTGCCAAAAAGGCTGTTGAAGTTCCAAAGACTTTACAAGATGCTTTAAAGCAAATTCGTCCTGCTCCGCGTATTGTACACAAGCAGCCTGGGCGTTACGTTCTTAAAACCAAGAAAGAAACTATTGTACTACTTCGCGTTGCAAAAGAAGTTAAGTACATGCCTTCAATGAAGCAAAAGATTTTTGCATTGCGTGATATGGAATCTATTTCTTCAACTCCGTTCTACGGTACAGAAGATTATCATGAAGACGAAATGGATCTTTCTATCGAAGCAGAAGCAATGGAAGATACCGTTATCGATATGGGTACTCTTGAAATGCTTTCTGCACAACCTAAGAAAGGTACTGGCGGTCAAGGTGCTGGTGTTCAAATGGGTCGTAAGAAACGCGCACCAAACATGATTGCCCCAGGTTGGCATGTATTTAAGCAGCCTGCAAATGGTGGTCGTCTTACTCGTCAGTATCTCGGTCCGCGTATGTCTGCTCGTCGTATCTTTAGTGTAATCACTGGCGGCGATAAGAATGCAAACAAAGATCCAAAGCAAACTGGTAAGACCCCAGCTAAAGCACCTGCTGGTAAGAAGTTAGGTCCTAACTCTCCGGGTGTACCAAAGACTCCAAGTAACTTCCGTCGCCCAGGCGCTAACGCACATAAACGTGGCAGTGAAGATCTAAAAGAAGAATTCAAGTTCTTCAAGATGAAAGCTAAAGCGATGAATCGTAAGTTGCGTCCTGAGTACGTTGAGAAAATGGAAAACGCAATCAAAGATGCTGTTGCTCGTGAGAAAGGCGATAAGGCCGGTGGTAAGAAACCTGCTAAAGCCCCAGCTAAAGCACCACGCGGCGGTAATGCAAAGCTTCTGAAAGATCCAGAAGTAATGAAGAAAGCTAATCCGTTGTTCAAACAGTTAGCTACTCGTACAGCGCGTTTGGCATCTGCTAAGACTCCTGCGGCTAAAGATAAAATCTTGAAAGAGCAAAAAGCTCTAATGGATAAAATCAAAGACTTAGGCTTTAAGTACAAGAAGCCTGAAGACGTACCTGCACCAGCGACCAAAGCTGCACCAGCTAAAAAGGAAACTACTGCAAAAAAGCCTCTAACCCAAGCACAAGTGCTAAATAAAAGAGGACCTAGTAAAATAGGTATGGACTTGTCTCTTGGATTTAAAGACGGTGGCAAGTTAGACACTCGTGATGCAGATACTAAAGAACTGCTAAACGGTATGAAGAAGCACAATATAGGTTTAGAAGTTATTGAAGAATCTGGACCTGGTGCTGGTGCTGCTGATGTGCAGTTACATGGTGAGCCAGAAGACCTTAAAAAGTTCTTTAAAGATGTACTTTCTGATGACTTAGATACTTCTACTCTAAAAAAGGCTACAACAGCAAAAAAGTAAGTAAGCCGAAAAAATCGAGCGGAGCTTATGCGACAAAAGCAGACATAAAGAATGCTTCTCATAAGTACGAAACTTTGATAGACGCTACGGTCAAAAACGGCAAACTTACACACATGGAAGATGACTACGGAACTACTGCCGAAGATTTGTTAGATATGGCAAATCAAGCAGGTGTTAAGTTAGAGTTCGCAGGTCGCGATCCAGATTTCAACGAAGAAAGAATGAACACGTATGGAGATAAAGATTCTCTTAAAAAGTTCATGAATCTTATATTCAAAGATAAATCTACGGTACAAGATGCACTTTCTGATATTGAAGAAAACAGTAGCGGAGGTAGCTCTTCATCTGAGTCCTCTGACAAAAGAGCTAATAGTTTTTTGAAAGAACATAAGATTAAAGGATCTCCTTTAAAAAGACATGATGTTCAAGGCAATAAAGGTTATAGTACTAACGTAACTAAAAATGCAGTTTCAAAACTCTTAACTAAGATAGGATCGAATCTAAAGTCTAAACGTATGGACGGTGTAGCGGGTACTACGTATGAAGGCGTTTTACCAAATGCGGGACGTATCCATATAAACGTATTCGATAGAAATGGTTCTAAAGCTGCTATTTTCTTTCACGATTAATTTTGTTCTTAGTACGGAAAAAGCCTCGTTAATTCGGGGCTTTTTTATTTCTAAAATTCCTCTATTTTCCTCTAAAAATATCTCCAAAATTCATTGAAAAATATCTGAAAATAACACCTCAAAACCTCACCTATAATTCTTGTTTTCACTTAATTTTATACTATGCAAAGAGCAGTTGTATTTCGCTCTTATGCGTAAGATTGCATCTTTGTATCATTAACGACTCCTAGGAGAATTTGAAATGACAGTAAAACAGAAAACCCAGCAACCTTCTTTCGCTGGTATTGTTGTTACTGCTAGTTCTCGGGATGAAGCTATCCGTAACTACGCCAAGGTTGCGCTTGGAGAAAGCTTAGAAGTACTCGCTTCTAGTGATAACTCTTTCGCACTAGCTACTGTCGCAGGCTCAGGAAATACTTTCTTGAATCCACTTCGCGACGGTGGTGAAACCATGAATGTAGTGGATACTGATCTCGAAGTAACTTCCAGTGCTGACCCCGACGATAAGGTAGTTGTAGAATACGCTATGTGTAGTGAATGCTCTACTCATATCATTGCGGACTCTTGCGAATCAGTTTCTAACTGCCCTTCTTGTAACGCTCATGTTGATTTTGAAGCAGACGTTGAAGAAGAGTTCGAATCTGAATCAAGCGACTACAGTGAGCTTAGCGGCAGCCAAGGTATTGTCGTTGTAGCCTCTTCTATGGAAGAAGCGCAGCAAGACTTTATCGCGATTGCTCAAGGTCACGAACCTGCTTTATCATACGTTGATGGTACTAATGTATCATTTATTTCTAACAGTAGCGATAACGTGAAGTTCAGCCCGTTCTACGGCGAAGACGTAACTGCACAAGACATTGAATCTGATAGCTCAGTACTTAAATCATTGTCTAGCAAATACGGCAACGAAGCTCACTACTTCCAGTGTGTTGATTCGGAAGAATGCGGTATGCACATTATTGCTTCAAGTGAAGACATTACAGTTTGTCCGTCTTGCTCGTCTGCGGTTGTTGACCCAGAAGATATTCAAGAACTGGAACAGTCTGTACTTGAAATGGACGCCGGAATGATGGAAGACGATGATATCTTCGATGATGAAGATTCTGAGTTAGACGAAATCGAAGCCGATCTAGAAGACGACGACCTCTTTGACGATGAAGACGACGACCTAGACGACCTTACTATCGTATCAAGCTCTGACGACGATGACGTTGAAGACGACGACCTTGAAGACGACGACCTTGAAGACGATGAAGAAGACGAAGGCGACGACGAAGAAGACATTTACGAAGATGACGAAGATGAAGAAGATTCGGATGACGTAGACGGTCTTGAAGATGAAGAAGAAGAAGATGTTGAATCTGATTCATCTGTTGCCGAAGTAACGGTTTCTTTAGACGTTATGGAAGCGGTAGCATACGCAAGCGAAAACGGTCTGGAAGCAGACAAGATTGCTCTAGTTAATGCTGCAACTGTTGCTGGCGAAAACCGCTGGATTGCAATGCATAGCGCTACGCCTATTGCTGTTGCATCAGAGTCTAACGTTGAAGGCACGGTTAAAGAAATCTTCCGCTCACAAAGCTTCGCTTCTGCTGTTATGAAGTCTATCGCTTCTAACGGTGTATCGGAAGGTCTACGTGAATTTGGCTTTGAGTCTATCGCATTTGACGAACATACTATGCAAACCGTAGTTGAACGTTCAGTTGCCGCAGACGCCCAAGCTAAAGTTGAAGCTTATGCTTCTGCACAGGAAGAACGTGACGCTACTGTAGTTGAACGTTTCACTGCTGCTCTGGCTACAGCTATGATGGGTATTAACCGTGGTGTATTCAATGGTAAATCAAACCCAATCATTGATAGCTTAGCAAACACTCTTAAGGCATCTGGTGTTGAAAACGCTCGTCAATTAGTTGACAACGTGTTTGAAGCTAACGCTGATACCCTTAATAGTATGCTAGTAGAACAAGCTGTTGAACTTGTTAAGAAGCCTGCGGAAACCCAAAACGAAATTTCTCGTATGGTAGCTTCTGCTTCTTACGCACGTAAAGACGGCACTGCTTCTACTTCAAGCACTTTCGAAAATCGCTTGCAGCCACGCACTGTAGCGAGTAAACCACAATCTGAATCTAGTGCAATGACTTCACAGTCTAGCGTAGCTTCAGGTGATTTCAAAAATCGCGCGGCTGGCCTGCTGAAAAATCTGCCACGCTAAGATATCAAATCTGTAATCGGAGAATTTCCAAATGATTAATTACGCAAATACTTTGTTCGTAAAAACTTCCGAAGGTGACTACGTTCCAGGCGAGCCTATCACTGATGAAGGTATGGCTCTTGTATTCAAAAAGCACGACGGTAAGACTAAGCTTGGTCTTTCTACTGGTGCTGATGACTCAGAAGTTTTCGCTGGTTTCTCAATCAGCCGCGCAATGCCACCTGGTATGCTTCCTTTCATCACTGAAGGCACAGTGTCTGACCAAGGTAAATTTGTTGCTGGTCAAAAACTTGATCAAAGCAACTTCGCTATCTTCCTAGACGGTACTGCTGTTGACTCTTCTAAAGTGTCTGTTGGTTCTTCTGCTCCTGCTAATGCCGGTGAAGTTGCTGTTGACGGTGATACTCTTTACTTCAACGATGCTGACAAAGGCAAAGCAGTTAAAGTACAATCTACTTACGAGCCTACTGTTGCTGAATCTCGTCTTATTCATGGTGAAGGTCCTATCGGTGGTAACCCTTCTGCTGAAATGGGTATCGTTGGTCGCGTTATTACTGCAACTAAGCTTACTATCTCAAACTTCGACGTAACTGTTGATTGGGCTAGCGCAGTACATCCAAGCCTTGGCGCTGATGGTAATCTTACTGTTGGCGGTGACGGAACCGTATTAACCAACTGGGTTGTGTCAGAAGCACCAACCAGTTCTTCTGCTTTCCTAGTACTGGAATCAGTTATTTAATCTTTGCAGTAATTGTGAAACGAATCTGGAGTAATTAAACCATGAACAAATCTAACGCACGTAACTTCCGTCATGTACTGGCGAACGGCGATCCTATCGAAGCTTTGAAACTGCCGGGTTCCGGCTTATCTGCTCTTTCTTCTAACGGCGAAATTAACGCGCACGATAAAGGCGAGCTACTAGAAGCTATTAGTACGATCATGAGCATGTCGGCTTCTGGCGAAATCAAGCAAGAACATGTTCCATCAGAAGAAATCTCTCGTCAAGAAGCGGAGCTAGTTGCACAAGCTAACGCGTCTCTTGAAGACTGGGCTGCACTAGGTGCTGCTGTAGCTGACGAAATTTCTGAGCAAGCTTCACGCGCTGGCTTTATGCGTAACTTAGCGGTTGGTAAAACTCTACGTCAAGGTGAATTCCCTAACGTTTATATGCCACGCCACGAAGTGCAAGCGGTTATCTCAACTTCACCAACTCAAATGGGTTATCAACTGATTCGTGATCGTCAGTTCCGTCCATCTGAATACGAAGTTAAGTCAAACGTTCGCGTATCTCAAATGGAACTTGACCAATCATCTGGCGACCTGCTTCGCGATATCCGCGATCAAGCAATGGAAGCTATCATGACTGGCGAAGACCGTATCTGGAAACGCGCTGCTGACCGCACTGTAGGTCGTGCAAACGATCTTACTTATATCTCTGGTGAACTTACACCTAAGATGCTTGCGTCAATGCAAGAACAGGTTACTGACTGGAACTTGTCTGCTAACAAAGCGATTATCTCTAATGACTTCTGGAAAGACATTATCGGTAACCCTGAGTTCAGCTCATTCCTTGATCCAGTAAGCAAGTTCGACCTAGTTGTTAACGGTAAAATCGGTACACTAGTTGGACTAGAACTTATGACTGACGGTTTCCGCGCTCAGAACCAACGCGTTCTTGATAAAGGCGAAATCTACGTTGTATCTTCTCCTGAAAACCACGGCGTTTACACTACTCGCGGTGTACGTTCTACTCCTACTGATGGTGCGAACCAAGGCGCAACTGACAAAGGTTGGTTAATTGCTGAAACGTTCTCGTTCGTTCTTGCAAACGTTCGCTCTGTAGCAAAAGGTCAACGAGTATAAGCTTTTAGTTTAACTCGGTGGTAGTTAACGCTTCCACCACCTTTTCTACGGAGATAGGGCATGAAAGATAATAGTGCGAAAGACTTGGTTGCTTTATCTTGTATTGCGTTCAATCAAAAAGACTTCTCCAATTTTGCAAAGCTATTTACGTTAGCAATGGCATCGAGCGACTCTAATGCGTTTATTGACTCATTAGTGGAAGGCAGTTATACAGGACCTGTTCTTGCTGAAAGCTTGGCTAACACTGATACTACTCTTGATTCCATTAGCAACTCTATTGAAGAGGCACTCTCTTCTATGAACGTTGCTAACCGTCGTAAAAGTATGCGTGATGATGTAGAAAGTTTTGATGATTATCGCTCTCAATCATTTGATGAAGATGAAGAAATAGAAGTTACGGCTTCTTCGGCTATCAAGTCTCCATTACGTGTTAGTTTCAAAACACGAAAATAAAATAAAGCCCTGTGTCAATTGTCGGAACTTCTGGCTTTTGCATGGGGCTTTTTTGTTTCAAGGTCGCTAATGTCTAGATACAATGATTTACTTGGCTCAGCTAAGCAAACAAATGCCCCACTGTATGCAACTATGCAGGCGGTAAAGACGGCATTCACAAATCGTTTTAAATTTGATGTATTTCCTTTAGTAACTGATGACGACTATAAAGGCGCTGTTCGTAACGATAGAAATATCGACGGCACAAAGTACCCTTATCAGTATTGGAAAGTTTCATCGATTGAAATGACTAAAGAGTATGGTAACGTAAAGTTATTGCGTAGACACGGTTCTGCTTATGCTGGTGGAACTTCTAATACGTCCTACTCTATGGGTTACTTCTTTAAAGCTACATTGGATTGTCAGTTGAAGTATTCGACTAACAATATTCAAGATGCTTTGTCGTTGATTGAACGCTATCTAATTATGGTAGGTACTGAATCTCTTAACGTAAAAGTTAATTTACCTATAGGGAAAGGGATTCCTTTCGTTACAAGAATCTATACTGAAAGTCTGTCTGCTACTTTTCCAGAAGCTGTCCTTGAAGATGAAAACAGTCCAGGCACATTTAGTGTAGAACTTCCTTTTCGTGTAGATGGTAAGATAGGTACTCACAAAGATGTTGCTAAACTTAACAACGAAGGTGAGATAACCTACAGAATGGAGTTGGATGATGACGACCAACATACCGATGAAGATTAACTCTCGACTGACTAAGACTAAGGGCGTTGGTTCTACGTTTGTGTTTGACTTTGCTGTAACTAAAGCAACCCACTATTCACGGGCTGTTCTAGCTAATCAAAGTACTAGTGCATTAGTTCCACATAGCGATGCCTTTATATCGCAGTCTGTCTTGGTAACTCCCACGCAGTTTCATTTAATACCAGAGTACGAACAAAAGCACTTCTGTTTAATTGAAGCTCCACACGCATTTAAAGTAGACTTCGGCGATTCCTCTTTGATGAATTCTATCACGTTTAATGTGAAACGAATGTTCTGCTTTCCGGGTTCGTACAACGGTCGATTGACTATTCGTACTGACATAGAACAAACCATCAAGATTTCCTACGCTTGATTTGTAATTTAACACTATTGACTTAGAGTTAAATAGGAGTAAATAAATGCTTGCTACTAATAGTACGTCAGCAGGTGTGTACACCCAAATCAATGACCGTTCTCAACGTATTACTGCCGAAGCTACTTCTATTGGTGCTCTGGTCGGTGCGTCTAAGAAAGGTCCTATTGGTGTACCAACACTAGTAACTGACAATGAAGATTTCCGTAACGTATTCGGAAAGAAAGACCCGCGTTTCGGTGTCGCTCATTATTGTGCAGAAGGTTTTCTTTCAGAAGCTAACCGTTTGTACTTCTTGCGCGTAGCACGTAACGCTAAGTATGGTGGTGTAGTTGTTTTCACAGATAACAATTACTCTGCTACTCGTCACCCGTCTGCTGGATTCGATAAACCCACAGATGTTACATTAACAGCACAAGATATTATGTTAGTGTACGGTCGTGATGAAGGCGAATGGAATAACAATCTTTGGATTGAGTTCTTTCCTAACACTGCTGATTTATCAGGCGATAGTTTTTATCTCAGAGTGTATGAGGGTACTAACACGGTTGCATCGGAAGAGTATGTCGGTACTTGTTTCCGTAAGACTGATGCTGGTGGAAAGCAAATGTTTATTGAAGATATTGTCAATGCGCGTTCAAGCCGTATTCGCATTCGCTTCAATAAACAACACGCAGAATTTGCTAACACTAACAAGCCACAACTAATCAATGCTATTGGTGGTGGTATTCGTGATGACGTTAACAACGAGCTTAACGGTCAGTTAGTAGGTGGAACTAACGGTGATGCTATTACTACTGGTGATATCATCCAAGCATGGGACAAGTTCATTGACCCAGAAGAGATTGACGTAAACATTTTGATTAACGCTGGTTACTCAGACCCTGCAATTCAAATCAAGATGAACACTATTGCTGGTGTACGTCAAGACTGTATAGCTGTCCTAGATTTACCTAGCGCAGTTCAAGAAACACAGGCAGCTATTGATTACCGCCGTAACGTTCTTAATATTAACGATTATACTTCGGCTCTTTACGGACCTGACTTAATTGTTCGTGATACTGAAAATGGTGTTGATGTTCAGATTCCACCAAGCGGTCATGTTGCTGCTGTCTATGCTCGTACTGACGAAAACGAAGCGCCTTGGTTTGCTCCTGCTGGTATTCAGAATGGATATCTTAATGGTATTCTTGGACTTGCACAAGACTACAAACAAGGTCATCGTAACGCACTAGTTGAAAACCAGATTAATATTATTCGTAGTATTTCTGGTCAAGGAACTTTAGTGTGGGGTGCTGATACCCTGTACACGGTTAAGAGTGCGTTACAAGATGTTGGTATTGTTCGTATGCTTGCTATGCTTCAAGCTGCGGTTAAAATCAATAACAACTACGCTGTATTCCAACCTATCGATGAACTTCTATTCGATAAGCAACGTGGAACACTTGAAGCGTTACTTGAACCTGTTCGTCGCGGTCGTGGTGTATACTGGTACGAAGTTATTTGTGATCGTCGTAACAACACTAACGATACGATTGCAAACGGGGATGTGATTATCGATGTGTACTTAGATCCTACTAGATACACTAAGCGTATTCACTTAAATGCTGTAGTGCCTAAGACAGGTCAACTACAAGCTGCTGTTGAATTTATCTCTAACACTTAATAGGATTTTTGTTATGCCAAAGCCTACACTAGATAACGCGATTAGCATTGGCGATCCGTTATTGTCAGATAACTACGAACTTGTATTCGACTCATTGCCTTCTGAAATCACTGATGCTACAGAAGCTTTCCGTATGCAATGCCGCTCTGTTAACAAGCCGGGACTTACTATTGCAGAAGTTCTTGTTCAAGTATTCGGTCACACTGTTCGCCACGCAGGTCAGAACACGGTTACTGGAAGCATGAACGTTGGCTTTGTTGAGAACTCTGAACTTTCTGTTTATACAGTTCTTGAAGAGTGGGTTAACTTCTGTCGTGATCACAAAACACAGCTTGGTGGATTTAAAGACGAGTACGCAGTTAATGCTACTCTACGTATCTTCAAGCAGGACGGTTCAACTGCTGCTGAGTATCGCATCAAAGGCGTATGGCCTAAGACTGCACCAGAGCTTGCTTTTGAAGGCACCGGCTCTAACGCATTACAGTACGATGCAGAGTTTTCATTCGACGACTACAATAAAGTAGCGTAAACTGAATTGATGCCAAGGACGGCGTCACCTATTGGAGAACAAAAATGAAGCTAGTAATGTTAGCTGGTGATTTAGTTCCAGCAAATGAGGTTGAGTCTGATTCAGTAGATTACTCTGACTTAGGAGTTAATATTACTGACCGTCGTCGTGCCGTGTTTCGCGCTCCAAGACGTAGAGGCCCTCGTCGTAAACGTATGCAGAAGCAAGATCGTCACAGTAAGATGACGCGTGAAGTTCGTAACCTGCGTTCACAGATTATCCGCCGCTTAGATATCATTCGTGGTGTCGGCAGAAACCGCGCATCTTCGCAAGAAAAGTCAGAAGCACGTATTGAAGTTCGTAAACTATATATGGACTACAAGCGCAAGAAAGCAATGCTTCAAAAGATTCCAAAGCCTAAGACAAGAAGAAATTAATATGCTTATTAGTCTATCAGCTAAACCAATTGACGTTAAAAAGTGCGCTTGGTATAAGTTCATGGGTAAACGCCCTGCTAAGTTTCTAGACCACAATCCAAAATATGATTTAGAACTAGCTAGTGGTGATGTTTATGGATTGATGCCTGCCCCACGAGGCAATTACTATCTGATAGAAGAATTCTCGCTCGATACAAAGTTCAAGCTTACTGAACGTGAAGCAATGAACATTCTAAAACGGTCTAAATCGCATCGTGGTAAAGTAGATGGTAAGTCTATTAAAGACAGCTTACGGGGCGCTCCTGCTGGACTAGATAAAGATAACTCTCTTAATCCTAGTCGTGGTGCTGGTGCTACTCCTGTATCTGTTACAATGCTTAATCATCCACGCGAAGACACGGACCTAACACGTAAACTCAAAAATGTTCGTATCAATGGTATGAAGAAGATTGAGTTTATTCGTGCGCGTGAAATGTTGCCGGGCGAAGTTTATTATTTCTATGATGCAATTTCAACGCTACGTTCTTACAGACGTAAACACGGTCTTCGAGTAGGTCAGTTTGGTTCTTGGGCTACTGAGCTTGAACGTGAGATTGAAAAACAGATACCGGGCATTGATGTAGAACTTGGTACAGTTCGAATGGACGGCGAAGTTAAGCATCTGATAGTAGTTGTAGACATTTAACTTTGAGGCTCTTATGGCAAGTGTAAGACAGATTACATTAGATGAAGTCATGAGGGGCACAGAGGGTGATCGCGGACCTCTTCTAGAATACAAATGGATAATCGATTCGTTTCCAACAATAGAGGGAAAAGAAACATTACCTATATCGTATTGTGAAGAGGTTAGCTTACCTTTTCCTCAGATTTCTGAAAAGCAGTTTACAATAGCTGCTACCAATATCATGTTTCCAGGCGCTAGCCAAATTCAAGCATTCGATATTACAGTTTACGAAGACCAAAAAGCTAGAACACTAGATTATTTTCTTGGTTGGCAAAGTATAGTTCAAAACCCTTATTCAGGTGGTTTCTATCCAGCTACATTCTTCAAGAAAGATCTAAAAGTCTATTTACTCAATAACAAAAACATACCTATTTACCAAGCGCTTATCAGAAACGTTTGGCCTATGGGAATACAGAATCTTAGTCTTAACTATACAGGTGGAGATAGGGTTCGATTAAATGTAAATATGGCGTGTGATTCTTTTATACCAACACGACTGTAGGAAAATATGAACGTTAATCTTAAAGACCTCCCATCGCGTGGGTTACTTATTGACCCAGCTAAATATCCAACATTAGAGATTAGAAAGTTTTCGATATCTGAACTAGGTATGCTATCAATGGCAGTCAGTAAAGATAACGCGAACCATTTAATTGAAGCAGTGCGTAGCGTAATCAATATACCCCTAAAGTACCTTACTATTGGGGATTTTTATTATATACTGCTTGCGTTGCGTACTTCGTTCAGTAGTCCTATATCGCTCAACTGGACTTGTGACGGCTATCATTACACTTTAAACGGCGAGTTCTTAACTGCTCCACAAGCACGTAGCGCCGCAGAAGACCCAAACAATCGTGATGGTAAGTTAGTTCCTCACGTTTGTAACACTTCTAACTATCAAGTGTTTCCTTTTGAAGCATTCGATATTGCTAGGCTTCCAGAGGGCTTCAAACTAGAAGACTTGGAAGAAGAATTCACACTGCCTAATGCTAGTCTACTTGCAGAATACGATAGACTGAGTAAAGACGGTACAATGACCCAGTTACTTCCAGCGCTACAATGGATTAAGCCGGGCAACACGTTAATGCAAAAGCTTGAATGGTTGAAAGAGCAAGGAAGTCAGGACATTGTTCTATTCGACAAAGCTGCTGTACTCAATGAACAACTAGCCCACGGACCTAGTGATACAATAGTAGGCGAGTGTACTAAATGTAAGACTAAAGTTAGACAGCGCATTCAGTTATCCGCTAAAAGCTTCTTTAGAACTGCATGAGTTGGTTAGACGTTGGTGGCATTATTTCCGACTATTCTGTTTATCCTTTCAAGTCTATCAAGCTTAGACCTCTTACGATTGGAGATTTAGGTGTTCTGGATAATGCCGTCAGACACCGCAGTATACATACTCTAGTTGATTTGATTCAAACGCACATAAGCGTTGATGTTAAAACACTAAGAGTCATTGACTTTAAATATCTGTTATTCTGGTTGAAGCAGAAAAGCTTTCCTGACAATTCTATCACCGTAGAATGGCGGTGTGTCAATCCAGTTGTTCACGTAGAGGGTTTCCCTAAACGAATAGACAAGTCTGGAAAACTCGACACACTTAATTCTGCTTCACTACACCGTATGGGCTATGAACGGTCAACGTGTTCACGTTTGAATACCGAGATAGTCTATATGGTACGTTCTTCTGTTGAAGTCATTCCCACAAACTTCAAACTTCCCAAAGGCTACAAATTCCCTATTGTTCAAGACCTATTAGATGCCGAAGAATTATTAGAAGACGAGAGTTTAGAACATCTTGTTCCTTACTTGATGTGGATAGACAGTCCTTTAAATGATGCATTAGAAATCTTTGAATTAATGGACGGCGACATATTTGAAACGTGTGCCAACATTGATAAGTTCAAAGCATTGCCTTATGGTACTCGCATAAACTACAAGCTTAAATGTGGAACATGCGATCATGAGTACGATATCGTTAAAGACCCGGACTTGTTTAGTATTCTACCTAGTCTTCCCGGCGACAAAGTTATGGACTTGCAGTACAATTTGTTTGGTAACTTTCCCGGCGCTGTACTCGATGAAGACACTCCTAGCATGAAGCTGTTCTATTGGCATAGTCGATTAGTCAAAGATAAGCAGAAGCAAGAAGAAGCTGAAAAGAAACGTCAAGCACAAAGAGGCGCTCTGGGCAATTCACTGGTTAATAAAAATGGCAGATAGACACGAACTCCTTACTGATTTTGCTGATAAGCTAGCGAGTAGATCAGCACCAAAGAAAAGACAACGCGGCCCTGTCATCATGCCTCCAGGTCTGGAACACAATGGTTCAGCAGAGGGAGAGGGTTATACAGTCTATCCAGACTTTGTTAATGTTATGAGCCCTGAGTCTATCAGTATACATGATAGCAATGCACGAACCGACTTATCGGGCTTCCCTGAAAAGATTGCAGAAGTTCTACGTACATTCGTTGATGAACCTAAATCAATGTCTATAGACTACGACGATTCGGTAGAGTCCCGTGAGATTGTTGACTATGTAGAGAATAATGCAGAGTTACAAGAAACGGTTGAGAAGCTTGCGTCTGTTACTGAAACCAAGCTTGATGGATTAACAGATACCGTAGAGTCCCAATCTAAACGTCAACTAGACGTAATGATGGAAAGCTCTAAGCTACTTACGGATGTTAGAGATACAGAAAGAGAAAGCTTGGAGTATACCAAAGAACGGGACTTCGATTTAGATCAGAAAGCGGCTGGCGAAAACGTAAATAATCCTGATACTAAAGATATTCCACAAGAAGAAAAACAACGTAATCCATTCTTTCAAATGCCGTTTGGTATGGGTGGACTTGGCGGTCTTCTTGGTGGATTTGGTGAGGGTGGTAAAGCGCGTGGTATACTTGGAATACTAGGTAAAGCTTTACGTATCGTTACAGTAGTTGGTGCAGGCTTCTTGTTAGTTAGTGATGTACTAAGACAATTCTTTGGTATCGATTTAATTCAAATGGTATCAGATGGATTTAGCTACATTACAGATAACTGGGACAATCTCGGTTCGATAATGTATGACAAGATTGGTGATATGTTTGATAGCTTGCCGGGCATGTTTGGTAACATGATTCGAGAAGTAGGAACATTTATCAGAGAAATATTCACATCTATGTTAGACCTAGTACCGGGCTTTAAGATGTTGCGTGAAGCTACTGGTGGTATCGTAGAGAACATACTCGGCGAAGAAAACGCACAAGCAGTTCAAAGCGTAATGGATTCTGGTACTGGATTAGTAGCGTTGGGTGCAGCAGGTGTTGCTGGAACAATTGGTACGCGTAAGTATCTACAAGGAAGACAAAACGCTAGACCTATAGGTGATGAAGCTCCAACGCAGAAGCCTAGTCCAGCAAGTCCAGACAGTCCAGCTAAGAAAGGAATCTTTAGTAAGTTACGTGGTGCTATGGGTGGTAAAGTAGGTATGCTTCTAACTGGCTTATCTTTACTTCCGTTCTTATCTGATGACGAAGACGAACAGCCAACGTTAGAGAATGTTTCAGAGTCTCCCGATATAGAATTAGCTATGCCTGAGACTGATGAATCTAACTATGCTGCTTATGGTACTGCCGCTGCTGCGGGTGCGTTAGCGCTCAATCCAAACGCTCGTCAGTTTGCTACGGATAGATTCACACAAGTTAGAGATCGTGTAGTTCCAACTAATAAACCACCTGCAATCAATACGCCTGCTTTACCTGTAGATGCTGACTTTCCTAAAGAAAGCAAGTGGGCTAAAGTCAGAAAAGGTCTTGGTAGAATTCCCGGTCTGAGTTTGTTATACGCTGGTGCTGACATTTACGGTACTGCTACTGACGATACGCTAACAGACGAAGAGAAGAACATTCAATATGCTGGTGCTGGTGGTTCTTTAGCTGGCGGCGCTGCGGGTGCTGCTCTTGGTGCTTCTCTTGGAAGTGTTATACCCGGGTTTGGTACTGCTATTGGTGGTATTGCTGGTGGATTGCTTGGTGCTGTTTACGGCGAAGAAGCTGTTGAAGGTTTAGTTTCTGATTGGTTTTCAAGTGACGCACCCTCCGATGTTAAGCCTACTTCTCCTGACACTTCATTCCAAGATAGAGAATTCGCTGAAATAGAAAAGTCTATTAACGATGCTGCAAAGCAAGCTGACCTTATGGACGATGCTGGAAACATTGTTGATGGTAGTGCCAAAATACGAAACGGTCAAGTTGTATCTAGAAAAGTAGATAGCATAACTACGGAATCTTTACCTACTATCGAAAGTTCTGGTAATGCAGTTGAGGAAGTTTCTACTGCTGTTCGAACTTTAGAAGATGCCCACTTTGCCCAACGTTCTAAGAACATTGATGCTTTGAAGAAAGAGCAAGAAGAAAGACGTAACCGTATTTATATTTCCGATTACTATGCTGTAGAAGATGAAATAATCGCTATGCATAAAAACTCTGGCGGGTCTATATCATTGACTGATGCAGAGAAAGTAGTTAGAAAGAAATACGGCTTTTCTCCTGAGCCAAGTGGTAGAGAATATGATTTGTCTACCGGTCAGCCTGTTACTTCTTTCAAGCAGATTGATATGCAGAACGATATCATTGAGGGTTTTGAAAACACGTACCAAGATTCTATTGAGCCTGATATCAAAAGCAGTAGTCCAATGGTTAGCAGTGTGTTGCCTGAAAAAGATGTTGGCAATATGGAGAATACGCAGACTAGACTTCCAGACGTTAATGTAACGGTTGAACAGCCCAAAGTAGAAGAGAAGTCTAAGCCTAAGTCAGTTCAAGCTACTGCACGTAAAGCTAAGTCTCCAACTATGCAAGGCTCTGGTCCTTATCGTGATGTTCCGTCATTGAACAATGTTCCTATACTTGTTGACGATGGTACATTTAATCTTATTTCATTAGGGTATTTGTAATGAATTATCTATTACCAGAATCTAGAAGACCTTCAAGCGGACCTGCATTGACTGGTGATGATAACGCACTAGTTGATGTAGATGGTATGTACAAAAGTACTATCGTTAGCAGTGACGGTAAAGACGTATTCGAAGGCAAAGTTCCACAAGACTTTAATATCGACTTAGCTAATAACTGGGACCCGATCGACGGTCTTGCAGAAGCATTACCTGCGGCTGCTGGTATTTCACAAGCAGTAGATAGCGTTACTCGTCGTGTTCTTGGTGGTAATCAGAAGTTTAAATACTTATCGCCCCAAACATGGTCAGGTCCTAGCTATCTATCGCTTTCTATTCCATTCGATTTAGTTAACTGGAAAAGCTCAAAGGAAGATGTACTTACTCCTTTGGCTGCTATGCTTAGACTCGTTACTCCCGAAACTGATAAGCTTGGACGTATGCTTATTCCAGGTCCTAGTCCAGTTGCAGAAGCTATTTCACAGTATAGAAAGAATACTAAAGAAGGACAGTCTAGTGATGCGAGTTCTCTTATTACTGGTAAAATATTTACCTGTACTATAGGTAACTTCTTTCAAATGACTCCTTGTGTTATCAAAAACGTTTCTGCTGCATTCGATGGTATGTTTGAACATGGTTCAGGTTTGCCTATGAGCGTAGAAATGAACGTACAGATTGAGTCTTACTATCCAGTGTCGAGAGAAGATATTGAAACTTGGTTTAGTACTGACAGATGGGGTGTGTAATGGCATTAGACTTAACGCGATTCGTACACATTGATAAACTAGGTATAGACCCTTTAAAAAATAAGCTATACGAAAACTTAGATCGAATAACTCAGTACACTAATCACACTGTTACAAATAGTGAAGAAAGTAATCCTCAGCTAATCGCATTCGATTACTATGACGATGTTGAACTGTTTGGTTTGATTTTGGCATTCAATGGGATATCTAACGGCATGAGTATTCGAGCAGGTGATACTTTGCGTATTCCTGACAGTAGCCAAGTGCTAGCATTTTCTAAAAGCTTGAACAGAAACAGAACGGTATCTATCTAATGGCTATTGAATTAAAGAACGGTGTTTTCTTAGAGATAAAAATAAACGATCAAGAGATTCCTCCTTCGTCGAATGTTTTTAAATCTCTAACAATGTACTCTGGAATTGGCTATGAAATACCTGTAGCTGTTCTAGAACTAAATGACGTTCATGCAATATTCAATACTGGTGACTATGCCTTAGTAGACGGAACTAAAGTTGATATCGTTCTATCTCAAGGAGTAGATAGAACTGGTGACAGCATGGAAATAAAAACCCGTGTGCTTGGTAAAGTGAAGAGCGAGACTATTAGTGCAGGTCTATTACGAAGAGCTACATTAGTTCCTGATATACCTGAATACATACTTGAAGCGCAACGCGAGTTTTATGACGGCACTAGCGCTACTGCTATTACAGACATATTGAAGAAGTACAATATTGAGGTTAAACAGCCTGAGGGTGGATTATCTCTTAGTGACTTTATGTGTTGGAGAAACATAGGTAAGAGTCAGATTCAGTTTATCAAAGAAATACTGGAACATTCTTACTCTGGTAAATCCACCTGCATGAAAGGTTGCTTAGATTGGAATAGCACTTACTTTCTAAATGATTTATTCCAAGAGCTTAAACGCGAACCCGAAGTTGGTATGTTTAACGTATCCAATGTATCTGGTAAAGAAAACCGAATCGCTTTACGTGAAAGCAGTATTGATACAACTAGCGGATTCTTTAACAAGCTAACTAACTATGGGCATACGCATGTACAGCATAGTTTAAGCGGTGACTTGTTGAAGTTTGAAAAGTCAGAACCAGAAGTGTTTGGTGATGGATTGCCTTTAAACGAGGACTTGAAAAACTCTATCGACTTAACAAGTCTTACATCTGGTTACTACTTCGATAGTGGTACTGCACCTCTTTCAGCCTCTAACATGCATGAGCATTACTACAAAGCTCAGTACTTGAATATGCGTCACTTGTCGCTGTTCACTGAAACAGTTAGAGGTATATGTGATAACTTCAACAACTTAGATTTGTTGCAAGTGTGTGATTACGAGCATGTAAACCCAGAAGCTAATCAAGGCGAACCGTCGTTAAACGAATCGTTTTCTGGTAAGTACATTATCGGTAATAAAATCATTGCCATTCGCTCTAATCATTACAGCGAGATATACACACTCTATCGAAGCTATGTGACTGATTCAGGTTCAACTCCTTTAAGTGAGTCTAAGAATACGAGCAGTGTATCTCCAAAGCAAACAAACAAAGTAGATACAGCGGTAGACCCAACTGACCCTCATAACGAGACTACGTTGGAAAACACTGTTAATCCAAAAGTAAAAACTGATACAGCAAACGAGTCAGAGCAAATACAGTTAGCTAAAGAACTAGGCGAGTACGAAGAACCTGCTGAGTCCCAAGCTAATCCAACTGATAGCTTTAACAAGTTTGTAGAAAATCAGAAAAAGAAAATAGATAAGTTGCTCAATGACTTTGAGGAAGAAGGTCGAGCATTTGCAGATCAGAGAATTGTAGATAAGTACGGGGAAGCCAAAGACTACCTTACTGCTGTTGGTAGAGAATTTCAATCTGCTATACAGAAGATGGAAGAACTTTGTAACGAACTCATTCCGAGTGAGTTGGCTGCACTTGATTTATTCGGTCCTAATCTAGGTGATATAATTGGAATGGTAGCAAACCGTATCAATCGTATCGACCAATTATCTAAAGAGTTCCAAGCTGATGTGAACGAACTCGCTAGTAAAGGTAATATACCAGATCAGTACCTGAATAACCCAAGAGTACAATCTACTTGTAGACAACTCAACGAAAGAATTCAAGATAGAATGTCGGACTTAGCAATGCCTCCTACAAACTGTCTTGATAGACTAGCTCTTGCTAAGTTGTTTATACCTCAAAATGATTTAGCTAGAAGACTTCAACAATTAGAGTCTCTAGTTAATGACTTGTTGTGTGCAAATGGTGAGGGCGCTTCTGCTAACGCTACGTTGAACGGACCTGGCTCTACTACAACTACTGTAGGAACAGGTACATAAGGAGATAACATGGCACTATACTTTGGACTAACAATAGTTGATGTACTTATTCGTACTTTGCTGATTATGTTTATTGGAGTTTTTGTAGGCTTTGGTTTTGAAATACAATCATTCCTATCTGCTTTATCATTCTTAGCAGTTTTAGCTATTGTTGCTGGTATACCTTACCAACCGTACCCACAAAACAGACCTGTCAGCTTAGATGGGTACTGGCATTCGTGGGCTAATAACTGGGTCACGATGGTAGTCATATCTTTAATAGTATTGGTAACTGCATTGATTGTCGGTGCTGTCACAGTACAATAAAAGTGTAAATACAAAGGGCTGCATTAACGTGTAGCCCTTTTTTTGTTGCAAATGAGTTGGAGCATATAATGCAACCTACAGTAGATTTAAGTAAGATAATCCACAGAAAAGGATTAGACCCAAACAAGCCGTATATTGGTGTGGTAATTGATGATAACGATCCAGAATATCTAGGTCGTGTTAGAGTTCGTCTTGATGTGTTCCAAGATAGTATTCCAGATGACAAACTTCCTTGGGCTATTCCCGAAACTAACTTTCATCCAAACGGCCTAAGAGGTGGTGATGTTGAACAACGCACTGGTTCTTTTCGTGGAGTTCCCAAACGTGGAAACAAAGTAGCTGTATACTTTAGAAATAAAGGCGATGCTAATAATCCAAGCTACGGTCCTGTTCCTATTGATACTCAGAACTTACTTCCAGAGTTTGAAAAGAACTATCCTAATAGACAGGGTACAGTGCTTCCAAATGGTTCTACATTCGTTATTGATTTGAAAACCAATGAAGTGTTTCTACATAACCCAGGCGATGTTAACTTAACTATACTTGGTGATGTGAATCAAACAATCGTTGGCAACTTGCAACAAATAGTGACAGGAAACAAAGGTGATGTGCCCGGCTATCTGTTGAATGCACCAGACTTTGTACTTGGTTCTTTGTCTGCTAATCCACAAAAGAAAGTAGCTTTCCAAGGTTTACTAGGCGGTGAGTCTGGTAACTACCATACAAAAGTAACTGGTAACTACACTATGGAAGTAGAGGGCAATGTTGAAGAAAAGATTAAAGGTCGCTACTCGCGTAAAGTTACTGGTAAGATAGAAGACCGTACTTCTGCTACTATGGATTTAAAAGCTAGTGGTAACTTGAATGCTAAAGGCAGTATCATTAATCTAAACTAATACTGTAAATAGATGGTAGACAACAAAAACATACATTATGAGTAGCTATATGTCAAAACAACCCAAAGTGTCATCTTCGGAAACTTCTGAAACAATACAGAACCTAGAAGACCGTGGTGATTCAATACAAAGCGGAACTATGTCTGTAGAAGAACTACAACAAGCCGCGCTATCTAGTAACAACCAATTGATTACTGCTCTAGTAGAACTCAATCAATGCAAAGCTACTGTAAAAGCATTGTCTGCTCACCCTGAAACAGACTTACTTCTCTATATTTCTTTACTCGAAAGAAAGCTAGGCTATTACGGTATTGCTCTACCAGAAAACCCAATGTTGAGGAAATAGAATGAGCTTTGTAACTATTTGCGCGTTCTCTAGTGAATCAATACGGCGTTCACGGTCAGAATACTTAGAGAATATGTTTGTAGAGCTAAGAAACTCTGCATGTAAAAGGTCTGATTGCCAAACGCCTAGAATAAAGTTTGTGTTTGAACACGGTTGTGAATTGTTTGATATCTTTAAGCAGTTTAGTAACATTCATTCTATGAACTTTGAAGTAGTAGATGAAATAGCTATAGGCGATCACGACTATGCTATAGTACCTGCCAGAAGCCTAGAACTACGGTTAGCCAAAAAGAAACGCGTTCCTCACTTCATACTGTAACAGACTAGCTCACTTTGACTTTCTTAGTGAGCTTTTTTGTATCTATAAGTCAATATACAAACATACTAATTTAATGTTAGGTGTTAATTAGAATAACTCCTATTTAACTGGTTAAATTATTCTCATACTATGAGGTATATTGATGAAACTCCATTCCCCCAAGGTTGTTGGGCATGCTTCGCTCTCTGGTGATCCAGTAGATGCATTACACGCTGTGCCTAAACAGTACGTGGATTTGAGAACAGCAGGTGGTATTTTTATTATCGACATAGAGCCTGTAGGTGAAGGCATTGTTGGTTTGAAAGAGTACGTTCCAAATACTATCCCTGCTGACTTCTATCTCGATCATGCTGTTACTAACACTGAAACTGTACGTGTTCAATTCATGGCTGAGCCTGATATGGCTGCTTCTTCTATTGAAGCTACTGTAAATGGTCAAGCTGCTTTAATTGAAAACATTAGTGCAGACCCAAATAACCCTCGTCTTTATTATGGTTTCGTAGAACTGACTTTAGACCCAGAAGTTACTGACCAAACTATCACTGTTGTTAGTTCAACTGGTGCAGAGTTTTCATGTACACTGAACGTTCTTATTGGCGGTCCTGAAATCACGCAGCTAAATCTAGGTGCTTATCCAGGCTCTCAGACAGAAGTTAAACAAGGCGACACTGTTACTCTATCTGGTGTTGTTGGAAACGATGCAGAAGAAGTACGTCTGCTTAACTACGGTGTAAGCAGTCAAGAAAAGAATCTAACTCTAGGTGCTGCTGATAGTGCTGGTGCTGGATTCAAAGCGATTACTGGTACGTTCACTGTATCTAACCGCTCTGGTGATTTAGCGATTCGTGCAGTTGCTACTAACTTGCTAGGTACTGAGGGTGATGTATTCACTTCTACAGACACAATGATTGTTTCGCAAGTTAAGCCTACGTTTGCTGCTATTGGTTACAGTTACCCTGCTGGACAGCAAGCAGTTAAAGGAAGTGAAAGCGTTGATGTGTCTATGACTATCAGCAATGCCGACACTGTAGAGTATCGCCCGAATGCAGGTTTAAGTGTAGCAGATGCAAACACTTACGGTGCTACTAAAACTGTTACTCGTAGCGGTGACACTATTGGTTATCAAGTCGATACGAACAACGTAGAAATCTATGCAGTTCGTGAAGCTAACGGTTCAACGGCTACTACTAACTGGAAAGTTAGCGTAGCAGATGATGTACCTGATGCACAAATCGTTATTGTTAACGGTGGTAACAGTTTACGTTCAAGCCAAGAAGGTGAAGACTACACTGTTGAAGTTCGTGCTGATCAGAAGTTACTTAACGCACCTGATTCTCTATCGGCTTCTGGTGGTGTTCTTTCTGGTAACTGGACTAAAGTTAACGATACACGCTGGCGTACTACGCTAACAGTCGATGACACTGTTGCTCGTGGCGACCACACTTTCTCTGGACTTACTATTACTAACCTAGCCGACGTACAAGGTAGTACAATTACTTCTGGTGATTCGTATCTTGTTGCTGGTATGGTACAACGTGATATTACAGTGCCTGCATTAGCTCAGTATGTTGCTATTGGTACTAACGTTTATGACGTTAATAACCTAATTGTTTCATACAAAGGCGCAGACGTTCTTACGTACTATCCAGATAAGCGTGAAGTTCAGAAAGGCTTTACGGTTGTAAATAGCGACGGCGACTTTGATGCAAATGGCGATCACATCTGGATTTCAGATAGCGCGTTTGCTGGTTCTAACACATCAGGTACATTTGTACTAGAAGTAGAGGAGACTGATTAATGAGTGCTTTTACTGATTTCATTCAGACAGAACTTCCTTTGCGACCGTACTTGCCTAGTGATGTTCCAGCTAACTCTGTTATTGTTCGACAAGGTGCAGGTCCTCGTCAGCTTACTGGTATTGAGCTTAAAGAAGGTGAAATACTAATGAACATTTCTGGTACACTTCAAGCAGTGCTACTAGACGATGTTGCAGGTAACACCGATAACTATGTTCATGCTCAAAGCGAAGCTGCTACTACGTGGAATATTGTTCACAACATGAATAGCGTAGCGTACTTGGTAACGGTATTTGATAGTGCGGGCAAAGTTATCGTTCCTGACGATATTACTACAGTTGACGAAAACACTGTAGAGATTACTTTCAACACTACACCTATCGATGGTAAAGCAGTATTTGCAGTAATCAGAGAATAAACCTGTTAAGGGAGTAAGACTACGGTCCCTCCCTTTCCGCGTTTTTAGGCGAGGATTATGCAAGGAATTAACTTAAACAAATTAGCGGCATTTGGATTTTCTATCGACTACGATTGGTTCGATGCTTTCTTTTTTCAAGGTAGTATGCCGCAAAGCTTAGATGCTATACCATTCGACTTGAACTACATATCTCTTATAGAAAATTCCGTTTACTATAATCTATACGGTAGCATAGATTCTAAGCCATTAGGATTTATTGATTTTTTGTCTAGTCCAAAAACTCAGTGGAGAATGAGACCTATAGGAATTCGACCTAGTGTTGTAGAAGGGCATAACGAAATCAGTCCTTTCTATATAGGGTGGAAAACTTTTGACGAGGATCAGATAAGCTTTGATTCTTATCCAGAACGCTTTCGCACTGAAATTTCGGTCAACTCTTTATTCTATAGAGAAAATACAGCCAACAATGGATTTAATGGATTTAGTATAGGTAGATCAGGCGTACCTTTATTTGCAGTATTCGATAAAGTTCGTAACGTAACAGGGTTTTCTTTTGATCAGAATTCTATAGAATACCGATATGGTGGTGCTAGATATAGAGCGTATGCTTACGCTACGTCTGTTGATTTTTATTACTGGTCTGATGATGAAAATGAAGGTGCTGGAGGTTTCGTTCTAGTGCAGAGATATGAAAATCTAGGCACTAATGGAAATGTAATAACTTTAGATACACCAATACAGACTCGCGCTATTAAGATAGTTAGCAGAGGAGGCAGTTGGGGAAACCACCCAGGTCACGCTACTTTTGGAAACCCTCAATGGAACGTTAAGTATCTTACAGCGCTAACAGACGAACCTGTTGATAGCTTTCCAAGTGCTGATTGGCTTTTGATAGTCCCTAGATTAGACAGCGCTTTAGAAAGCTTAGCTTCGACACTTATTGATAAACCTATAATTGTCGCGGACATTTCTGCTTTAGATGTGCAACCTGACGAAAATCAGTATCCAGAAGTTATAGGAACATCTATACGTTTTAATACTTAGGAAATAACATGCAAGGTATTAATATTTCAAACATTATGTCAGAAGGTATGAGCGAAGCAGGCTTGAAGTATCAAGTATTTTTCTTTGCGTCACAAATGCCTTCTGACTTACAATCACTACCTTTTAATCCTTTGGATATTGTTGATATTTCTCAACATGTTCATAGTTGGGCTATTGGATTAAACGATTTTCAAACACAGAGCTTGCCCGGCGAGTCCACTGTCAGTGTATCTCTATCTAATACGATAGAGTCAATACCAGAAACAGGTGAAGGACTTACACAAGAAAACTTTTCAAAAGTTCCGTACAAGAACTTCTACACTACCGAGATTCTAAATAACGATATGCCTGTTTTTACAAGTGCAATATCTACTTGGGCACAGGTGGAATATGACTACGGATTCAAAAACTCTATCGCAGATTCTGCCTTCTTACGTGTAGGTAGAGAAGACAGCAGTGTAGTACTAGACTTCTCTGGAACTAAGCAACTGTTTAACTCTCGTCTTTATTACTACGTACCTACAATGTCAGAACAGTCTTTATTAGATACTGTATTCGAACACCATTTAAGCACATTGGATTCAGGTACGTACCAGTCAACGTATTCTTTTGAGCAAGAGACTGCTAGTGCCGACGAATTAGGCAATGTAGTTTCTGTATTAGATTACGCAGTTGATTTAGTTGCTGGTGGTACTGAAATCGTTTCTATATATGTACTTAAAAACGACGATATTTATAACAATGGATATTGGGTCGATGCAGGTACTATTGAAGATTTTACTTCTTTCAAGAAACATGATATTCCAGAAACAGAAGTGCCTATCATACTGAGCGCTATATCTTTACGCCAGCGTTTAATTGACTCTCGACAAAAGCAAGCCCATTGGAGCGGTAACTCTCTTTACAGCACATCATGCGAAACTTTTAGAGTAGACGTATGGAATACAGAAAGTAACACTTGGGATATAGGTAACACTTACTCTATTTCTGGTGAAGGCTTCATTAGCAAAGAGATAGATCCAGTAATGGTAGAAAGCTTTGTTAGAATTGTATGCATTGATGGCCTAATGAAACAGACTGTCATATACAGTGGAGATCCACATTGGTCGATTAATCACATGTCTGCTTATTCTAAAGCTGAACCTATCTATACGTCAGAGTCTTTAGAGACTATACAGTGGGCAATGATTATTCCTACAGAGGATTTCGAAACTCAACAAGATAGAATTCTAACAGCTTCTAGAGGCTTCACTCCTTATATATTGTGTGATGTAGGTACTACAGAAACTGATAGTATCGAAGTAGACAATCTGAGCCTAATTACAGGACAAACGCCTGGGTTAGTAAAGTTCAATCTTGTATTTAAGGACTAACATGTATAGCTTAATTTCACAAATGGCTTTAGGTCATAGTTTTACCAATAACTTTGCAAACTACGTATCGAACTACAATCACAACACTGTACTGTACTTCTTTACAGGTGATGTGCCAAACTCAGTACAAGACGTTCCAATAGAAATGCAGACTAACTTTGCTGAGTTCTCTCGAAACAGCATAGCAATGAGTCAGCTTAACGGCGATCCTATTTTAGATAAACCCGGTGTTTCTCAATTCAATTACAGTAATGTGGAAAACTGGATAACGGTTAAACGTCACAAGTTTGTACCTGCAATGCAAAAGTGGATTCTTTCACACTCTTTGCTAACGCTTTCTAGAACTCATGAAGGCACAGCTAAGTGGTTAGAGAACGTAGAGCCTGGAGACCTACAAGGCGAAGGCACTGACGGTCTTTCTCGAAGCCTAGTTTGGGAAATGAATGAAATGCGGGATGCGTACAATCTTGATGTATTGCGTTACTCTCCTAGACAACGCTGGTACAAGACTGATAACTTTAACACCAAGTTATCTAGATACCCTTATAGATTCCCAATGGTATTTACGTATGACCAGGCTGTTACTGTAGATAGTATGTTCTTGGCTTTAGGTTCTACAGGGACCGCTTACGCAAGTGAGCACTACGACTTCCAATATTGGAACGAAGTAGATGAAGTTTGGGTAGATATGGAAAGACTATCTGTAACTAAAGGTACATCACAGGCGCAGTTGGTTTCTTTTTCTCAGTCTTACACTGCAAAGAAATTCAAGTTACGCATGTCCGACACAGGCGGGTATCACCCGTATTTGCTCTTTATCCACCTATGTTCAAGTACAGAACCTACTTACGGTACTGGACCTGTAGATATTACATGGGCTGCTCTTTCTTATACAAACGCCACCAACATCTATGACTCTCCCAATATTAGATACGGCTCTTTTGAAACAGAATCTACTCTATGGAATCGTGAAGGCTATCCTTTTCTATTCTTAGACGTAGGAGAATCTGGTGATGGTTGTGCAGTTACCTTAAACAAGAGCCGAGGTCTGGAAGCACTAAGTGAGGTTCAGATTTTAGATTTTAACTTGAAGCTTTTGGGAAGTGAATAATGTATACACTTAAACCTTCAATTACTTTTGCACACAGCTTTTGCTATTCAGGTCTTAATGACAATAGAGGATTATACGCATGTGATTTATTCTTTCTTGGTTTTAAAGGCCCTGTTCCTACTGACTTAGACTCTTTGCCTTTCGACCAAAGTGATTTGTTAGAAATGTATGCGCAAGCAGAAGTTGGTATCTCAATGACTATGAATAAACTAGAAACAGAACCTACGTCTGATTCGTTTATGGCTGGTCATACTAGAACGTATCTTACGCCCAAGCAACCTTACTTGGATTTGAACTACAACAAGTGGTCTTTTTATCCACGCGTAATGTTGCGTGAAGAAGCATGGAAGGATTGGAAGTCAGGTACTTTAGACAACATTAGATCTAAAAACTTAACCACTTCTTCTTCGCCTGCTCAACGTGTAGATTATAATCATAGCTCTATGATTCATACCGAGTTCAGGTACAACTATATAATGCTAGGTATGCGTTATTACTGGAATCTAAATCGTTTCCGCGACCGTAATCGCTCAGATCAGCCGCAGGACAGTAACGCTACTAACGGTAGAGATTACAGTTACTATAGCAGATACAGTCCACGCGGTGCCCAAGATTATCCTTTAATACTAGAATTTGATGAAGCTATTGAAGTAGACGCCTTAGAATACTACAGAGGCGATTTCTCAGATAACAGATACTCAAGTTCTTATGTAGACGTTGAAGTTTGGGACGAGACCTTAAATGATGGAAATGGAGATTGGACTAGTACTCAACGTGTTGACCTTGAAGAAAACGGTGTTGACAGTAAAGCTCAGTACATTGAGCTTGAAACTATTGTAACGGGTAAAGCGTTTAGACTTACTTTTAACGATTCGGGTTATTACGATATGAACTTTGGATACGTAAGACTGTTAAGTTCTACTCCTCCCCCTACAATGCCTGTTGATACTGATATAACTTGGGGTCTTATTCTTCCTTATCACGATAGAGCTTTCTCTTTTGATGACTTTATATATCGTGATTACTATGCCTCTGATGACGTAAAAGAAGCTTGGTTCACTGACCAAAATCTTGTTGAAAGTCCAGAAGTAAGCAAACTTCCAATTCCTTTACTTCTCGTAGATGTAGACGGACCGAACAAAGATGCTGCGGTAACTCTAACCAAAGCACGTAACATTAAACCGGGTCAAGTGCCTGAACTTGCCAATTTCATTTTAGACTTTACAGACGCTTGAGGTAACAGCAATGCCTAAAATTATACCTAATAACTCATTCAAAGCTTCTTTGTTGAAAACAATGGTAGCAGATAGTACTAATAGAAACGATGAAATAACTTTTGCTATTATGCAAGGCTCTCTGTCAAGTAAAGAAGACTTACTTGGCTGTGTAGATAGATACCATGCGCACGGTTGGCCTTATTTCAATGCATCCTTTCGTACCAACATGGAAGCACTCGGTTCTGGAAATACAGTTCTTTTAACTGGTTCTTATATCAACTTCTTGTATCAAGAGCATCTAGAGCCTGAGAAAGTTCGTATGTATTTTTCTAAACGTAGTGAGCGTTTCAACCCGGATGTAGCCGGTACAGCAGGTTGGTTCTTTATCCAATACGGTGCTGCATCAGCAATGTTTCAGAACACCACTAGTTATTGGGCCGTTGCTGGAAGTATTGGTGCTGTAGGCTCTGGTGCAGATATGGAACTGTCTAATGTTGAGCTTGACCCTTCTGTACCTTTCAAGCTCAGTGATATTACTTTAAACTTCTCTATCAATGGTAGGATTGCGTAATGACTATTCTTGCAACTA